>MAAC01017470.1_pt1 | contig 67228 bp, 62 predicted proteins | sample 1115981 | NCBI WGS metagenome assembly MAAC01 (sample SAMN04961126, study PRJNA320927) | seawater metagenome | isolation source: sample BD02T64 sea water enriched with oil for 64 days | place: USA:Gulf of Mexico | collected 2013-07-27
TACCATTACAAAGACTATATTTCTCATATCTTAATTGATTAGTTATATATCTGACGAATCATCGTGCCATATGTTACAAAAATAACAACTACATTTGCGCTATGGGATTAACAAATAACGACATCTTTAAAAAACTTCGCGTGGCTCACAAGCTCCGTGATGACGACATAGTAAAAATTTGTGCTTTAAAAGATTTTAAAGTTAGCAAAAGTGAATTAGGAGCTATTTTTAGAAATGAAAACCATCCAAAGTATATGGAATGTGGTGATCAGTTTTTACGTAATTTTCTCGATGGATTAATTATTCATTTACGAGGTCCCATGCCTCCAAAAAAAACTAAAACTGATTTAAAATAAATAGCTGCTTTACAAAAAGTCTTTAACAAAATTTATACGTAGAGCAAAGAATACTATCTTTATTCTATGAATACAAATAATTCTAAAAATTTCGAATCTCTTGATCCCCAAGATTGGGAACAATCTAAGGCTCTGATGCATCAAATGGTAGATGATGCTTTTAATTATGTACAACACGTAAGAGATCGTAAAATCTGGCAAGACATGCCCGAACCTGTATTAAATTCTTTTAAAACAGCCTTACCAAAACAACCAAGTACAGCTGAGCAAGTCTATACAGAACTTCAAACCAATGTATTGCCTTACCCCATGGGGAATATCCACCCACGTTTCTGGGCTTGGTATATGGGAAATGGCACTATTTCGGGTGTTATGGGAGATTTTTGGGCCTCTATACTCAACCCTAATTTAGGCGGGGGAAATCATGCTGCACATAAGCTAGAAGAACAAGTTATTAATTGGATTAAGGAAATTATAGAATTTCCCATAACTTCAAGCGGACTTTTAGTTAGTGGTGGTTCTATGGCGAATTATTCGGCTCTGGCTGTAGCACGGAATGTAAAAGCGGGTTATGATATTAGATCAGAAGGACTGAAAGCAAATAATTTGGTGTTTTATGGATCCACCGAAGTACATAGTTGTAATATTAAAGCTATTGAACTTTTAGGGCTAGGTACCAAAGGACTCAAAAAAATTAAGACTAATGCTGATTACACTATAAATATTGAAGCATTAAAGCAACAAATAGCCGATGATAGGACTAATGGATTAAAACCCATTTGTATTATTGGAACCTCAGGTACAGTAAACACTGGAGCCGTTGATAATTTAAATGCCATTGCAGATATTTGCGAACAAGAAAATTTATGGTTCCATGTTGATGGTGCGATTGGTGCGATAGCAATGCTCTCTGATAAGATAAAAACACAGCTCACAGGCATTGAACGTGCAGATTCGGTTGCTTTAGATTTACACAAATGGTTACACATGCCTTTTGAAGCTGGTTGTGTAATGATTAAGGATAATGCCGGACATAAAGACACCTTTTCACTTATTCCCGAATATTTAGCAAAAAACACGAGAGGACTGGCTTCTGGTGAAAATTGGTTTAGTGAATATGGGTTACAATTATCGCGACGATTTAGAGCTCTAAAAGTATGGATGTCACTAAAAGAACACGGTAGTGATCGTTTTGGAAGAATGATAAGTAGGAATATAGAACAGGCTTATTATCTCGGAGACCTGGTAAATAATCATGATCAATTAGAGCTTATTGCACCTATAGGAATGGATATTGTATGTTTCAGGTATAATCCAGGGAGTTTAGATCTGGAAGCACTTAATGCCTTAAATAAAGAAATCAAATTACAGATTGAAGAACGCGCTATTGCACTTCCTGGATACACAACCTTAAACGGCATGTATTGTATTCGTTGTGCTATTTCCAGTCACCGCGTTACCAACACCGATTTTGATGTGCTCATAGAAAATGTTTTAAGCATAGGGCATGAACTTAGAAACTGATTCAAAGCATTTTAATTTGCTACCGAAATGAAACAACAACTACATAATTATTTAAATCGTTATGTTACATTTTCAGAAGAAGAAGTAAATTTATTTTATAATTATTTAACGCCAAAAACATTTCAAAAAAAGGAATATCTCTTAAAAGAAGGTGACCTCTGTAAAGACAAATTCTTTATCACAGAAGGACTTGTTCGCATCTATAAAATTGATCTCAAAGGCAAAGAAAAAATAGCCCATTTTGGTATTGAAAATTGGTGGACAACTAATATGGAAAGTTATATTCTTGAACAGCCATCACAATTATACATTCAAGCACTTGAAAATACATCAGTTCTTTCTATTAGTAAAACCAATTTAGAAAAAGCATTTAAAAAGCTTCCAAAATTGGAACGTATGTTTAGAATTATTACTGAGAACATGTTTGTTGCAATAGAGCGTAAAAATGAACTATACATGAAATTTAGCGGGAAAGATCGTTATCAAAATCTAGTAGATCGTATCCCTGATTTTGCACAAAGAGTTCCCCAATATATGATTGCGTCCTATCTTGATATTACACCGGAATATTTGAGTGAGATTAGAAAAAACAAGTAGAATATTTTATTTCTTAAGATACCTTAATCTTTTTGAGTGCTCATTATTCTAATTTTGTTTCATAATAAAAAAATACAATATAATGGAACGAATTTCATACCAGGACATTCCTGACGGCATGTTTGAAAAACTAAGAGATATTGAAGATTATTTGGAAAATTCATCAATAGAATTAAAATTATTAGAACTTATTCGATTACGGGTAGCTCAAAAAAATGGTTGCGCCTATTGTGTGGATATGCATCACAAAGAATTGAAACATCTGGGAGAAACTGAGTTACGATTATCGTCATTATGTGTTTGGAAAGAAACTCCATATTTCACCAATAGAGAAAGAGCAGTCTTAACATTTACAGATAGCTTAACAAAACTTAGTCGGGAGCCAATTGCAGATGAAATATTCAATCCGTTATTGGATTTCTTTAGCAAATCTGAAATTTGTTATCTTTCTCTATCTATTTCACAAATAAATACTTGGTCAAGGTTGATGAAAACCTTTAAATTTGAACCGGGAAACTATAAGGTTAACAACTAATATAACACTATAAATATGGAAGGTAAAATAATAAAACTCTTTTTAAGATTAGCAATTGCAATTGGATTCCTCTCGGCGGTAGCAGACCGATTAGGCTATTGGCCAGAAGAGGTCTCTGCTTGGGGTAGTTGGGAAAATTTCTTAGGTTATACCGAGCTTATTAATCCTTGGATCCCCAGTAATACAATTCCATTTTTTGGAGCCAGTGCTACCATCGCAGAAGTTGTATTTGCCATCTGCTTAATCATAGGTTTTAAAACCGAACTATTTGCAAAACTCAGTGGCTATTTAATGTTATTATTTGCCTTAGCCATAACTTTTTCAACTGGTATAAAAGGCGCTTTAGATTACTCAGTATTTGCTGCAGCTGCAGGAGCGTTTGCTTTGAGTGTAATGACATCTAAATACCTTGAAATTGATTTAATATTAAATAAAAAAGCATAATTTTTGCCACATTCATAAATTGCTTGCGTCTTTAATACGTATTAAAAACGCAAGCATGAAAACAATTGTAATACTTCTTATTTCTGTCTTTTTTTCCATAGCATCAATTGCTCAAAACAAAGAACAGGACGAAATTTTATTTAAATTTATTAAAGCACATAACACAGGAACCGAAAGTGCAATTGCTCAATTTATAAAAGAAACCTATCACCCAAAGGTCTACGCTAAATTAAACTTAAAGTCACATATCGCTTTCTATAACCAGATTGTTCAAGAATTTGGGCCCCTAAATTTTCTGACTTACGAAACAATTGAAACATCAGCTTCTCGCCTAGTAGTTCATCTTATTAAAAAAGATGAAAATATTCAAAATAAAAACATAAACCCACTCAATATTTTGGTTGTAAAAATTGATATCAGTAAAGCTGACAAGAATTATATGCCACATGGTTTAGGTTTAGGATCGCTTGTTTGCGAACAAAGAAAAGAACAATAGTTAAAACAAATCAAATTTCTACATGTACAATATCGCTTCAAAGATCAAAGTAATTACACTTTTTATTACTATTCTAATTATGGGTTGTGGCAATACTGAATCCAACTCAAATGACTTTCGAATCTCAGGAACAATCTCTGGTATTCCTGATGGCTCCATTGAGCTTGCAAAAGCTGGTGATTATTTAGGCATCACCTATGATAATGTTACTTCCACGAAAATCACTAACGGAAACTTTGAAATTAATGGTAAAATAGATGACTCTGAAATGTTTTACCTAATCACGAAAAAAAACCAAATCATTCCAATCTATTTAGAAGCTTCAGATATTAAAATTGAAGCAGACATCACCGTCATTGAGAAAGCAAAAATTACGGGTGCCATTCTCCATGAGCAATTAAAATTAATTGAAAATAAAATTGATCTTTTAAAAACCGGTAAAGAAAAAAAATTGACCATAAACACATTTATAGCTAAGAATCAAAACTCTACAATTTCAGCATATTTAATTTTGAATCATATTTATTATGATGCTGATTATGCCGAATTAAAAAAAGTCTATGATTTAATGAGTGTCGACTTAAGCACACATCGCTATAGTCAACGGATTAAAAATCAGCTCATCACATTAGAAGCTGTTCAAATTGGAAAACAAGCGCCAAATTTTGTTTCAAAAGACAGCCTTGGAAATAACATTAAGCTTGCATCGTATAAAGGATCCTATGTGCTATTAGATTTTTGGGCGTCCTGGTGTGGGCCTTGCCGAAAAGAAAACCCAGAAATGGTCAAAATTTACAACGAAATTAAAACAGCACAAAATGACTTCGAAATTATTGGAGTAGCGGCAGATTTTGTAGATACACGTTGGAAAAATGCCATTAAACAAGATAAGCTCCCATGGGTTAATGTTTCTGACATCAAAGGCTTTAAAGGTCAAGCATACAGCCAATACGGAGTTACTCACTTACCTTATACCATCCTTATAAACAAAGAAGGAGAAATAATTGAAAAAGGATTAACAGGTGACGCTTTAAGAGATAAATTAAGAACTATTTTCAAATAATTAATCATCTCAAGAAACATTATTCCAACCAAGATTTAAAATCTTTAACACGCTCGCGAGCTACAATAACCTCTTGCTCATTATAAGTATTAAGTTTTATTTGTAGACGAGAGTTGGTATAACTAACCATATCTTTAATGGCATTAATATTCACGAAGAATTTTCGATTAATTCGAAAAAATGTTTGTGGTTCCAATTCGTCTCCTAAATCTTCTAATGTGGTGTCTAATAAATAATTTCGTCCCTCTTTGGTATGTAAGTATGTCCCTTTATTTTCACTATAAAAACATTCGATATCATCAATATTAATAAGTTTTAAATGTTGCCCAACCTTTATCGAGAATCTTTTTTTGTATTCACGGTCTACAGGGTTAACGAGTAACTTTTTGATATCATTAAAATCTAAGGTAACTGCTTTCTTATCTCCAGACCGTTCTTTATACTTTCTAACGGCTATACCTAGTTCATCCTCATCAATTGGTTTTAATAAATAATCGATGCTATTTAATTTAAAAGCTTGTAAAGCATACTCGTCGTATGCAGTAGTAAAAATTACTGCAGAGTCTATATCAACAGTTTCAAAAATTTCAAAGGATAATCCATCGCTCAACTGGATGTCTAAAAAAATGAGATCTGGATGGTCGTTTTTTTGAAACCAATCTAAAGATTCTTCTACAGAATGCAACATGGTTTGTGCTTCAACACCTATGCGACTCAGCATGCGCTGTAAGAGACGTGCTGATGGTTTTTCGTCTTCTATTATTATTACATTCATTATTATTGTTGTTTATCTTTATCCATAAATTCTTTAATCTTGCGTTCTTCCCAATTTTTTCCAAAAAGCAAATTAGCACCAAATACGCCTATAAAGTGAAAGCTCAAGCCAATTCCCCAAAAGAATGGTGTAGCGAACGTGCCAAAATTCCAGATACTTCTATCGTCATCTGTATTGGTAATAATCATTATTACTAAAAACGTATTCACAATAATATATGAGGCCAAATGCCAATAGAAGCCAACTACTTTTTCTAATTTCTTTTTAGCTCTTATATAGCTATCCTCTTCGCGATACCTTTGCTCATTAAAGCTATCTCGAGTTGTATCTTTATTTAATCTTTCCATAATTTATAATTTTTATTCCCAACGGTCTTGAGAATCCTTTTTCATATATTCCTTTATTTTATCCTCTTTCCAATTCTTACCCATTATAAATGATATGCCAAATACTTTAAAGGCATGAAATGCTAATCCAATTCCCCAAAACAACCATACCTCCTCGGTTCCAAAAACATATACATCGCCATCAATCATGTCATTATAAATTTTAACTCCTGAAATGCCAATATTTACTATTAAATACACCACTAAATGGAAATAGAATTTTCTTATTTCTTCCACATGCTTTACAGCCCTCTGGTATCTGTCTTCTTTTTTTAAGTTTTTCATAATGGTTCTTTTAATTCCAACGGTTACCTTCTTCTTCTTCTTTGCGCATAAATGCTTCAATTTTCTTACGTTCCCAATTTCTTCCAAATGCACCATTGTGTACAAATACGCGATATGCCTGTATGCTTAGTCCTAAGCCCCATCCAAGCATTGGAAACCAAAACCATTGAATGGTGTTTCGAGAGTAGGTATACCACATAAAAACTATAAAAGGCATAACTACGACATAGGCTATTAAACTATAATAAAATCCTTGTAATTCTTCGACGTGCTTCCGAGCTCGTACGTAACTAGATTCGTCTAATTCTGTGGATGTTGGTGATTGTGTTCTCATGATTGATATTTGTTTTGTTAGCATTGGTATTGCCACTGCAAAACGGTCTGCTGATTGATTGATATGTACTCTTTTATCTGATAATATTTGGTAACGTTGTTTAATATTTTCTAAACCTACCCCACTACTCTTTTTTACAATTTGTTTAATTTGCAAGTTATTCTCTACAACCAATACACCATTATCTTCAAATATTTTAATGTGTAATGGTTTACTACTAGTAACCATATTATGCTTCACCGCATTTTCTAATAACAATTGCAATGATAAAGGCACTACTCTACTTTCTGGGTTTGATGCCTTCTCTGGGATTTCGAAAATAATACTGTCCTCAAATCTCATTTTTAATAAGGACATATAAGTTTTAGCAAATTGCAACTCTTCGTCTACCGTAACCAGGTCTTTATTTTTTTGCTCCAACACATAACGATATACTTTAGATAAAGCCGTTGTAAATTTTTGAGCCCCTTGTGGGTTTTCATCTATTAAACTCGTCAATACATTTAAACTATTGAATAGAAAATGAGGATCTAACTGATTTTTTAGTGCATCAAACTTTGCACTCGCTGTGCCAGCTATAACCTTTTGCTCTTTCAATTTCTTTTTCTGAAAGTCGTTATAATAGTAAATAACATGAAAAACAATGACAATAGTTATGGTAATCCATAAACCAAAAGTATAATTTCCTAAGCTCTCATTTGCAATAAACTTCTCAAAACTACTCCCAAAATAAACCACTATTGTAAATACTCTCAGAAAGAAAAGTCCAATCAAAGTTATTATTGAGGCCCCAATTAAACCAATTAAAAGTCGTTTAACTCTATCATTTGATTTCCATTTTTGTTTGTCCAAATAATCGAAATAAGCCATATTAGAATAACCTAAAACAAATGAATATAGTTGGTAAAATAAAATGTCTTCAAGGAGGTCATTTACAGACTCATATTTAAAGTCGCCATAAATTCCTGTCCCAATTATGAAAACTACAATTCCAATAATGAATACAATAAGAATTTTTCTAGAGGTGTTATTCATGATTTATTTCTTCAATATTAATATTACTTGCATTCCGCCAATACTTGTTGCGCACGTTCTATCCCCCAATTTGGGTGAAATAGTGATTCTGGTTTAAAGTTAGCAAAAAGTTCCAAAGCGTGTTCCACATCTTTACAAAATGGTGCTGTATCCTGCCCAAAAAACCGCGCACCTCCCATGGCCCATTCGGCTTTGTTTAACACTACTCTAGGATTATTGGGGGCAATCTGTTCAGCTTGTTGATATAAGGCAACTACCTTACCTGATAGTGTCATTCCATAAGTAGCCCCATCAAAAGCAACCCAAGCTGTATGTAATAGGGCTTGCATTACCAATATTTCAGGGTTATTTTTCGATATAGCGGTAGCATCATTTATTAAATCTTGTGCTTTTGCCAATTGTGCCGTTAATTTGTCCTTATCAGTCTCGCCGAAACTATTTAAAATAATAACCCGAGCAGCATAATAACTTGGCAGCCAATTATCAGGTTCAGCTGTTGCTATTCGTTCAAATAAATTTGAAGCCTCCATTGGGTTGGTTACTGATAGTTCAAATGCCTTTTGCATTCCTTTTTCATAATTCGTCTGGGCACTTAATAAACTTGTAATGAATAGTGCTAAGATGATTGCTAATTTTTGCATAATAGTTTGTTTTTTATTGATAGGACAAATATCCTGAGATTTCTCTGTTTTATAAAAAGAGACTCACTGAATTGTAATTTTTTATGGACGACTTGTAGTTTTCACAAAAAACAGCATAAAAAAGGCTACCTTAGTCAGCCCTTCTTTTTACTTAATAGCTATAACTTTTTAATAATAAACCAACCATTATGAAAAAAACAGTGACTACTATTTTTGCGCTTTTATTAATAACTTCCGTCTTTGCTCAAACAGACAAACGATTAAAAAGTGTTGACAAAGATCTAGAAGCTATTCTGGAAGCAACACATGCAGCAGGGTTTGCTGTTGCCGTCGTAGAAAAAGATAAAATTATTTACGCTAAAGGATTTGGTTATAGCGATGTAGAAAACAAAACACCAAATGATGCAAATACACTATTTGCAATAGGTTCAAGCACCAAAGCATTTACCTCATCTATATTAGGGCAATTACGAAATGAAGATAAACTCTCCTTTGATGATAGTCCGATAAAACATATTCCAGAATTAGAGTTCTATAATGATGATATGAATAACAACATCATTATTAAAGATCTCATGAGTCATCGTACTGGATTACCTCGTCATGACTATTCCTGGTATTTATTTCCAACATTTGACAAAGACAGTTTAATGCAACGTATTAAGCATCAAGAACCCTTTACTGGTATTCGGCAACAATGGTATTACAACAACTTTATGTTTTTAACTCAAGGGGTTATTACAGAACGCATTACTGGTAAAAGTTGGGAAGACAATATTAGGGAGCGCTTTTTCAAGCCACTAGGGATGATAAGGTCTAATCTTAGTATTGATGAACTTGAAAAAAGCACAAATGCCGCTCTAGGCTATCAAACCGAAAAAGATAACTCTAACAGTAAAATGGATTACTACAAAATAGCGGGTATGCGTCCTGCTGGGAGTATTAACAGTAGTGTTAATGAAATGTCTAATTGGTTAATTACTTGGATTAACAATGGAAAATTTAGGGACGCAGAGATTATTCCTGAAGCATATGTTACTGAGGCCATGAGCTCTCAAATGGTTATTGGCGCTGCACTTCCAGATAAGGATATCCCTGACGCTCATTTTGCTAATTATGGATATGCTTGGATGTTATCTTCCTATAAAGGGCATTATCGTGTTGAACATGGTGGGAATATTGATGGGTTTTCAGCAAGTGTTGCTTTTTTTCCTAGCGATAGTATTGGTGTGGTGGTTTTGGCGAATCAAAATGGATCTAGAGTCCCTGGATTAGTTAGAAACACCATTGCAGACCGAATGCTTAGCGAACAAAAAACCGACTGGGTTAAACGGTTTATAGACGCGCGAGAAAAAGCAAAAAAGCAACAAGCAGAAGTTAAAGACGAGAAAAAATCAGCTCAAATAAAAAATACAAAGCCTTCACATATTTTACAAGAATATGCAGGATCATATTCACATCCTGGATATGGGGCCTTTGATGTAAAAGTAGAGCGAGATTCACTATTCGCCCAATTTAAATTAATGAAAATGTGGCTAAAACATTATCATTATGATGTTTTCGAACCTTTTGAAGTTGAAGAGACTGGTATTGACACAACTGAATCGGGACCATTACGATTTAACTTTAAAACCAATGATGTTGGTGATATTTCTGGCTTGGATGCTAAAATAGAAGCCGCCTTACCAGATCCAATAGGCTTTAAACGTACGCCAAATATAATTGATGTTGACAAGAGCACTTTAGAAAAATATGTGGGTGAATTTGAACTATCTGGTATTACTGCAAAATTCTACATCAAAAATAATGAAACATTATATTTATTTGTTGCTGGCCAACCAGAATACGAATTACTTCCTACCGCTAAACATAAATTTGCTCTCAAAATATTAGAAGGATTTAAACTGGAGTTTTATGAAGATGACGATGGGAACATTAATGAAGTCTTAATGATTCAACCTAATGGCTCGTTTAAAGCAACTCGAAAAAAAATAGACTAATTAAACGCGTAAACAAAATTTTATTAAAGAAGAAAGGGGATGCAGCTTTGCTTCCCTTTTTCGGTTAAAAGAAACAATTTTGAACTAATTTAATTATTATTAGGCCATTTTATTGCATTAAGGTGAAATAGGAATACAAGAATTTTTAATGGAAATATTGAAACTATTTATCTATTTTAAAAAGTTGGCATCTAAAAACTTCTGAAAGTTTGCTTTATATTTTTCTGAAACTGGAATGTACTTTTCTCCAAAAATAATACGACTACGCTCTATAGTTGTTACCTTTCTTAAGTTCACAATAAAAGAGCGATGTACGCGCATGAAGTTTTTACCAGAAAGTTCTTCCTCCAAAGATTTCATACTTTTTAGAGACAGGATCGGCTTTTCTGATTGAACAGTGTAATATTTCACATAGTCCTTGAGACCTTCAATGTATATAAGATCTTTCAAGTCTATTTTAATCAACTTATAATCAGATTTCACAAAAATATAATCTATGGTATTTGTGTGTGCCTCAATATCTATAGGCATATTTAATATTTGCTGTTTCGCCTTATTAGCAGCTGAAAAAAATTCAGAATAGTTAATAGGCTTTAGCAAATAATCTATGGCATTCACTTTATACCCTTCTAAAGCAAATTCTTCAAAGGCCGTGGTAAAAATAATCTTTGAGCCTTTATTCAAGATCATTCTTGAGAATTCCATCCCCGATAAATTTGGCATTTGGATATCTGTAAAAATTAGATCAACATCTTCTTTTTCCAATATTTCAATTGCAGCAATGGCACTAGTACACCTTGCCACCAACTTTAAAAAAGGGGTCGCTTTTACATAGCCCTCTAATACATCAAGTGCCAAAGGCTCATCATCAATCAATAAACATGTTATCATCATGACTTAAAGTTAAGTATTAATTTAGCGCTATATTCCATATCAATCTCTTCTTCTATCAATTCAAAACTACCAGGATATAATAATTCGAGTCGTTTTTTTAAATTTTCAAGTCCAATTCCAGAATCAGTAACTTTGTCTTTTTGAGGAAATGAAGAATTTATAACACTGTAATGCAAAGCATCTTTCTCAATTGTCAATTTAATTTTAATATGACTTGGGTGCATGGCATCGATCCCATGTTTAAAGGCATTTTCGACAAAAGTAATTAATAAGAGGGGGGCTATTTGTATGGGTTGATTAACTATAGGAAAACTTTTCTCTAAGCGTAAATTAGAAGACGTTCGTAATTGCATTAAATCGATATAGCGTTCCAAAAATCCAATTTCTTTAACTAAGGGTACTTTTCTTGTTACAGAATCGTGCAGTAAATAGCGCATCATTTTACTCAAGCTGTGAATTGATGTTTTCGCACTATTTGGAGAACTATCAATTAACGAATAGATATTATTCAATGTATTAAAGAGAAAATGTGGTTGAATTTGATATCTCAAATATTTGATCTCTGCATCTAATTGTGTTTGCTTTACCTTTTGCAAAAGCAATTCATTTTTTGTCCATTTTTTATTAATTTTCAAACCCACACACATCCCAATTCCCAAAATCATTGGTAAAATAAGTTGTATGGATGACACTGTGCTACTGCGTACTTCCCTCATTCTGAGACCATTAATGGTAGGGCTAAAGATAATTAGTTTTAGGAGGTGCTTTACTAAAAAAAATACCGCAACAATTGCCAAAAAATTCAAGATATAAAACAAGGCCTTTCTATTTTTAAAAAAGTATTGATCTACTAATACAAAATAATTAATATAGAACACTACACAAAGACTAGAAGTAGACAACCAATTTCTATTCACAACATATTGAACCTGCGAAAGTTCTTCATACGACAACAGAGGCCATAAAAATACAAGGCTCCAAAAACCCACATGCATCAGAACTGTATAGACCTGTGGTGTAACTATATATTTTTTAGATTTCATCTTTTGTTTACTCAAATGAGTTTGCTGCTAAACTAAGGAATAGAAATATTTAAAATAATTTATTCTAACAATTTTAAATTTATTTCTTGCCAGGGTTTGATCACTTCTTTAAATTTTATCAATCAATATACCATATATCAGACCTACAATCCTATAATTTTCGGATTGCAGGTCATTATATTTATAAAAATCTTCTTTTTATCATACAGGTTACAATTTAATAACTTCTCCCGTTTTTCTGTGTACCAATTTCTTTCCTTTTCGGGCCGTTCTTTGACTAAGTCTACCTGAATAATAATCTTTTCCAACGTAAGAACTAAAATTATAAACTATATCATATTCTGGTTCAGATTTAGAGGCTTCCGTATAGGTATATTCGAAAGCTTCATGTTCAATATTTGAATAATTTGAAATGTCTGTAACTCCATTCAAATCTTTTATTACATGACCCATCATATTCATAATTCCGCGTTTTAACTCACCATAATTAGGTACGCGGGTGCCTGGTATTATAGCAATGACATTTGGATAGCCGTCATCGGGATTACCAGTTACAGATTTTTGAGCAGGGATATCTGTCCACTTACTTTGTTCGTCGTTAGCCCCCCCTTTTCGGTCTTGAGCAAAACTGATTGAGGAAATAAATAAGGCTAAAATTAAAAATGTATGTTTCATATTAATAGGAATTTTATTTTGTGTTATGTTTAAAATATATTTCGTTCAGGTTTATTTTATTGTTGTCTAAGCACATTAATGCACACTATAAATTATATTTAATACTAAATACAGCATATCGAGGTTGCACAAAATATTGTGATGAGCTGGTATATTTTTGATTAAAATTATCTCGATTTAAAGATGAGGTATTCAAGATATTAGTAAGACCTAAAGTATACTCCCATTTACTATCCTCATGTTGATAATATAAATTAGCATCCCAAAAGGAATAAGTATTAAGGGATTCATTTTTATTTTGGTAATTATAGAAGCTATATTCAGACTTTAAAGAAAAGTGTTTTAAAAATTTAGCCTGTACATTCGCAAATGGTTTGTCAGTATAAAATGTTGTTTCGGTATTGGCATTACTATAGTCGTTAATAGTTCGTGTATACCCAACTTCAAAGTTTGGCCACTTCTTATACTTAGTAAGCATACTGACCGTATAGTTTTGATTAAATGATTTTGATTCTTGCTGGGTATCATTAATAATATTATAATAATTTGCCTGCTCCAAATTCATTCTTAAGTTTACTTTATACTTTCCAAAAGTTTTCCCCCAATTTATATTTGCAGAAAACGTTTCATCGGCAAATAAAGAATTTATGGGTGTAGACACCGTATTAATCTGATTAAAAACCGTATTATTTTTTACATCATTATTCTTTTTTGAATAACTTAAACCTGCATAAACATTGGTGTAATTAAACAAACTAAAACTAGAATAACTCAGTCTATATTTATCATACAACCCATTTTCCAGCGCCCTGTTTCCTTGAAATAGTGAATTATAGTTATTAAAAATATAGCCTTCTGCTATTTTATTGATATCTGAATACTCTGCTTTTTTTGAATAAGTGAAGCGTAAGCTTTCAGATTTTTGAAGCTGTAGGTTGATATAAAAACTTGGCAATACTTTAGTCTCATTTGAAGACAATACACTTCCCAATTGTTCATTTTTTAAAGTGTAATGATGAAGGCTGATGCCAGGATTAAACATAAACTTCCCTAAGGCTAATTTATAATGAAGTCCCAGAAATACATCGGAAAAATTATATATTACATCTTGGTTATTAAAAATTGTATCGGAAAAATTTTCAATACTCCCATCGTCTAAAGTTTGAAATATAGACGAATTGAATTTTTGACTACTTAGGGTACTCCCTAAGCTGAAGTTTAAATTGCTCCAGTCGTTCAATAAGTAATAATAATCAACTTTTGCATCCAATTTATGAGTTTGAATCGATTTATCCTGATTAATAGTATAGTCCTCTTGATCGAGGTCATAAGGAAATAGATTCGAAAATGGCAGTGCTGTGTTAGATGGATTAATGCCCAAATTCACAAAAGAAGCATTGTAAAATGGATTTTCCTTGGCTAATTCATATTGTATGCTAGATGCTAAAATATTATCACTGTTAAGTGTATAATACATATTAATGTTTTGTTTTATCGAAAAAGGATTAGAATTCATTTTGGTTATAATCTCATTTTCTACATCATAAAAACTTGAAATTAAACCATTAGTTTCATCTTGTTTCGATAATTTAATAAACAGATCATAATCAAACTGAAAATTCGAATGCGGTTTAAAAGAGCTACTAATTTTTGCTAATCCCAATGTGTTATTCTGAGCGGATTCTTTTTCGTTTCGTTCTATTAAATTATCTATTGTATATTGTGTTGTAGACTTTTCTAAAAGATCGACTTCGTTTTTAGAAAAAATAAAAAAACCACTTATATCCCAATTTTCACCAGCGATATAGCTAAAATTCGCAGCTCCAAAATTGGTTAAAACCGATTTTGCTTTATTATTTTTCAATAGAGACAAGCCCAAATTATCCGATGACATATTAAAGGAAGTTCCCGAGCCAGAAGAAGATTTACTCAAGCCTCCTGTAAAGTTATAATAGTCCTTAGGCGTAAATGGGATGTCACCTATATTATTGAAATCTGTAAATATATTAATACTTTTTTTAGGACTGTAATAGAATAACTTTGGGTGTAAAAGGAATCGATTTTCCCCGCCACCGCCAACGGTGAGATCACCAAACCAAAAGTTCTTCTTACCTTCTTTTAATTTTAAATTAATCACGATGTTATCGGCGTTATTGGCGACCGCTTTTAATTGGCTGATTTCACTAAAGTTTTTTAATATCTCTATTTTATCCACAGCATCAGATGGAATATTTTCAGCAGCTAATTTTGAGTCACCATCAAAAAAATCCTTCCCTTCTATCATCACTTTCATGACTTGTTTACCCTCAACCTCAATTTGGCCATCGGTATTTATTTCTACACCTGGTAAATTTTTCAAAACATCGGCCAATTTTTTTTCGGTTCCGTTTTTAAAGGAGTCCGAATTATAAATAATAGTATCATTGTTAACTGTAATAGGCATCTCATAAACCAAAACCACTTCGTTTAACTGGTTATTATCTTCATAAAGTGTGAAATCCTTAACCAGATCTCCTTGACTTGTACTTTGAGAAACTCCGAAGGAAATGGATTCAAATCCAATAAAACTAACTTTTAAAGTATAATTATTACTGGGATCCAACATAAGCCTATACTCGCCTTTCGAATTGGTAATAGAATACGATTTTAAGGTATTAGTATCTTTATCTAATGCAATTATATTTGCTGATTCTAAGACATTACCAATACTATCTTTTACGATTCCTGAAAGTTTTATTTCTTGAGAAAAAACGCTTAATACACACATAAACATAAAGACAAGAACGCCCTGTTTCTTTTTCATATTATTCATAATTATAAATTCGTTTATCGATTAACTCTAGGGATTAATTAGCATGTCTATCTTTTAAGTCTTGCAACTTTTGGGCAAATAGTTTATCGAACTTTTGATTTGTAATTTTCTTTCCTGCCTTAGGCGCTGTGATCACAATATCATCGATTTTAGAAAGCTCAATTTTCGAGCAGAGATACACCACATCTTCAGATTGCACTTCTAAGATTAATCCTGGCAAACCCCAGTACATTCCAGGACCTTGGGACACAGGAATATCCAAAGTATACCAAACAACAACAGTAATTGTTTCAGCTTGATTATCGTCATCATCATATTTATTTGTATTAGCAATTTGAGCCGTAGCTTTAAAACAAACATATTTTCCGATAGTCTTAACCTCATCTGTTTTTTGCCAATTGATAGTTTTTAATTCATCTTGTATTATAAATTTTTTCCCAAAGAGATCTTTTTGATTCACATACCTTTTCGCTATTAAGTCCTTGTAGAAATTCCCAGGGTTATTAATTAAATTCATGCCTCCTCCAGTTCTCATTGGCCGAGTTGGAAGTAGACTTAGCTTAATGTCTTCAGTAAATAAGGAGTGATTTTTATTAAATTTTAAAACATATTTTTTTGCAGATGCCACGTCCTGACCCATCTTAATGGCAGCCTTTTGTTCTTCAGTAAATCCATCCATACTCTGTACCGAATGGACTTTCGCTTTAGAACTATAATATATTTTACCTTGAAAACTTTGTGCTGAAGCTGATAGTGATACCAACAACAGCATGGTGCTTATAAATATTGACTTTTTCATAATATTAGATTTAGTTATTAATACTACAAACTTGAGTAAAACTAAGTACGCCTTAAAATGAAATAGAAGTACAAGGCGTTTTAATAGACGTTTTGATGGATTCTGTCTATTTAAAAAAAAGGACTATATCAATTAATTAGTTTACTTTATAAAATAAATGCGACAAATCAATTTTATCTACGTTATACAATTGTAGGCCTAACCAATGATCCCTTTTGAAAGAGAAAGAATTAATACAACATTGTAAAAAAAATAGCTATAAAGCACAGATGCAGGTATATAATTTGTACAAGCATATGCTATATAATGTTAGTTGGCGGATTTTCAGGAATAGACAAGATGCCGAAGATGCGGTTCATGACGTATTTATAAAGGGATTTCAAAAAATACATCAACTTAAAGACGATGCTAATTTAGGAGCTTGGTTAAAACGAATAGCGATCAATCACTCGCTGGATATAATCAGAAAAAGAAAGCAAATATGGATAGACGATGTAGAGATAGTAGACACAGATGTAGAAGAGCCCTTTGACGAAGACGATTCAATTTCTATTGATTTTATAAAACAATGTGTTGATCGTTTAGATGAAAAATATCGCATCATATTAATACTATATCTCTTTGAAAATTACACACATATTGAGATTAGTAAGCATCTGAAAATAAAAGAAAGTACCGTTAGAAATCAATACAGAAGAGGAAAAATTAAGTTGTTACAATTGATTAAACATAATAAAACCCATGAGTTTAAAAACCTATATACAGAATCATAGTACCGAAATTGACGACGAAAAAATGTCTATTCAAGCTGAGGCTATATTTGAAAACCGTTTGAAGGCAGAGTTACACAAGCCTTCTAAAGGCAAGCTAATGTATTTAAAATACATTTCCATTGCTGCATGTGTAGGATTATTAATCACATTAAGTATTCAATCTATAAACTATAAAAAAGATAAAGCAGAACTCATAACAAATTTATCAAACGATTCGGCTGGAACTCGTTTAGAAGGTGTCTATCATTTTGATGATGCCTACAATAAAGAAGACCATCAAATTATTGATACGCTAGTTAAAATATTACACAACGACACCAATGACAATGTAAAAATTGCCACTGTCGATGCCTTATTAAAATTCCCGGATAACGAAACCATTAGAACCAACTTACTTATTGCCTTGGGAACTGAAACATCACCGTTGGTTCAAATTAAATTAATCAAATCATTAATCCTTTTAAGAGAAAATCGTGCACAAAAACCTCTTAAAGAAATTATTGAAAACGAACAGAACATACCCATAGTTATAAGTAATGCAACTTTAGCTATGAATAAATTAAATCTTTAAAATTATGAAAACACATATCACACTTTTATTATTGTCAGTATTTGTATTGACACAATCCATTAGTATTGCTCAAGAAGGCACAAAAATACCTTTTGATAATGGCGTATTAAAATTATGCTCCTCAAAGAATTTTATCATAAAAGGTTATGATGGTAAAGAGGTCGTTATAAAAAATCTAAGTACAGGTACTGAAGGCCGTATTGTTCGTGGATACTTGAGTAGAGCAGTTTCTGGCAATGTTGTTACAGGAACTAACCAGGGAATTATTAGAAAATCCAATAGAACTCCAGTAGTGGGATATACACCCAGAGCGAGTATTGGTGGTAAAACAGATTCTACTTTAGTTAGTTTTTTTCCTAGAGGTCAAGATAAAGAAAGAAGTGCAGGGCTTAAAAAATTAGGCAAAAAGGCTGCCGCAGCAGAAAGTGGCATTTATCTAGTCATTGAAAAAACAGGAAATGAGCTCATTATTAAGGACGATGTTGAAAACATGTTTATTATGAACAGTAATGAAAAATATGAAATTATGATTCCAAATTCTATCAGCTTGAACTGGAACACTGGCGAATGCAAGACAAAATCACTACTTTATTTCAATTCAAATACATCAGAAGTAAAAAACTTTAAAGGAGAAGTTGAAATATCGTCTGCCTTAAATAACTTGAACTTGTTGGATGTTTCCGGTCCAGTATCCATTAATACCATTGGGGGTAATGTCACGGTTAATTTTGATAAAACTACCCCAAATGAACTCTATTCCATATACAGTAATAATGGCTATATTGATATAACGCTGCCAAATACTTCTAATATTCTGGTTGATGCTACAGCAGCTGAGATTTTAAGTGACCTAGACTTTACAGTAGTTTCAGAAAACGAAAAAAATGGCGCTCAAAAAATGAGTTTAAAACTAAATGCCGGTAAAGTAAAAATGAAGTTGGATGCCGATTTAGGGAATATTTATTTAAGAAAACAATAAGCACTCTCTTTATGAAGTAACTGTTACTTGCCTTATTAATTTTAAATAATTTAAACTTAATAGGGCAATTTTTAAATTACAAATGTAGCACTCAATTATAAAAAAAACATCGATAATTACTTCAAAACCGATAAAGTTCATAAGGTAATTCAAGTACTTGATGAACTACAAAATGTAGTTTTTTAATTTTGATAAAGTGCCTTTGATCATGTATCATTATTCTTTTCCAGAGTTTGAACTGACACATGAATTTACATCAATTGAAAAATCGTGAATAAATTATTAAGAACACCTGTACACAAATGCCGGTGGTAAATTAGTAAGCGTAAATCCTAATTTAACTTCGCTAAAAATATTTTTTAAAAACTTATATTTATTTAGGCTGTATTGATATTGTAAAAATCTACCATCGGTAGCTAAATACTTCGGTATTTTTTCAAATAAGATTTCCAAGTCATCATTGGGAATCATAGCAAGCGGAAGACTAGAAACAAGATAATCAACCTTATCGACCTTCAATTTCTTCAAAAGCGTATCAAACTCAATTGCGGAATGGTTATAGATTTCAAAATTTTTATAATCGCTAAATTTAGATTTACAGTGATCCAAAAAAGGGGTATTAATTTCTAAGGAGATTAATTTAGAACTAGCAGGCAATTGCTTCAAAATATGTTTTGTTATTGCTCCATTTCCAGATCCAAATTCCAAGACAACTTGATTTTCTTGAAAATCAATATGTTTCACAATATTATTTGCCAAATATTTTGAGCTTGGTGCAATAGCACCTACGTTTTTAATTGAAGTCGCAACTTCCTTTGCAAATAATTTCATTTAATAACTTTAAATATTTATAAAAAAAACCCATCCTCATCCTCCAATATACAATACGACGACATTACGGGGAATAAGTTACTAAAATATTGGAATAACCATCAATCCTTATAATTATTGTTAATCATTTTCTGTAATTTCACTACATAATTAATTGTAGTGTATGATTGACAATAATACTGTATAACATATTATTCTATCCCCTATAGCATTTTTAATGCTATCCAGTTTTACGTCAAATTTAACAATATTAAATATAATCTATCAATTTAATGTGTAAAAACTGGGCTTAGAGCAACTATTTATTTAAAACTAATAATGATTAAACCATCGATGAAACCTTATATTTTATTAATAATAACAATACTTTTAGTCTCCTGTAAAACTAAAACTAAAGAATCTCAGGAAACTCAAGCTCTGGAAATCTCATCTTCCAATCAAGAATTAGTCAATGTTTTTAATTGGGCAACGAAAAAAGCTCTTGGCTTTGTACAAACTGGAAAATCTGGGCCTATCAATATTTCTGAAAGAAATGAGGCTCCAACTGAAGCCTCCTATATACCAAGCTATTGGGCCGGTTATCCGCTCAGGACGGCCTTCTACTCACGCGATTTTTGTCATCAAATTGTTGGTGCTCATCTCCTCAATTTAAAAGAAGAAAATATGAGTATGCTAAAAGCCTTTGCCGCTTCAGCTAATGAAAATAAAAAGTGGTATCCCCTTTGGGCTATTAATTTTGATGGCTCACCATACCAACTTGATTACAGAAATGACAACGATTTTGTTCGTGAAGTCCCTGCTGTATTTGAATTAGTTGAAAAAGCATATGCCCTGTATCAATGGACTGGGGACACACGCTATCTCAAAGACGAAGTCCTCTGGAACTATTATTCAAAAGCGGTGACCGATTTTATCTATTTACATGATAATTTCATGCCAAATAAGGTGGCAGAAGGCTCTGGAACAGGAAGCATTTTTAAAGGCACTGCTACATTTAATGAGCAACGTGACCATCCTTTTATTGAGGCAGGTGATGGTATTGCATGCCAATACAAAGCCCTTTGGGCCTATGGTAAAATGGCAGAAGCACTTGAAAATTATGAACTATCTGCCAAATTTTTGCAGCAAGCAAAAGATTTGAAAACTTATTTTAACACCAAATGGGGAACTGAAAACACCAATAGTTACAATAGGGGCTATACTCTAGACAAATCTCCTTATAGTGGTTGGGGAAAGGAAAATTCGTGGTTCATGCCCATGAAGAATATTACTATAAGTACTTCAGAAAAAACCCAAGACTATTTAACGTTTATTGATGAACGTTTAGAGTCAAAAGATGATATTCCAGATAATATTGAGGCCATCTCATACATACCTGAACTTTTTTTTCAATATCACCATAACGAAACCGGTTGGAAATGGATGAAATATATAATCTCTAAAATAGATCAAACCCATGCCATGTCTAATTTAACAGGAAATAATGGAAACTATCCAGAGGTCTCTTATGTACTAATAAGTAATGTTGTTGAAAATTTACTTGGTGTTCAACCTGATGCAGCGAACAACAAAATAACAACGCTCTCCCATTTACCTCTAGCTATTGAAGATCTTGAAGTTCGTAATATTATAATTGGAAATTCAATTATTAATCTCCAACACAATAAAAAAGAGCAAAGCAAACTCCATTATAAAAAAGGAAAATCACCATTATCATGGGAAGTCCGATTTTCTGGAACTTTTGAACATTTGTATATCGATGGAAAAAAAATAGCCTGTTCTCAAGGACAGGAGTATGGACAAGATTTTAGCTATATTTCAATCAAGTTAGATCCAACTCAAGAAGTATTAGTGTCGACACGTTAAATTTTAGAAAATTAAAAAATAGCCATATATTTATTAAAAATTAGAATGCTATGAAGCCATATGTTCTTTTGTTACTAACTCTTGTGTTTTTCGCCTGCAAAACTGAAAAGCAAGCCAGTATTATTGATGACGCCTATAAAATTGAGTTTAAAGATTATAAAGCGGCCAGTGCAGAAAACCGAATTAACTATTTACAACTCACTGGTTTATTTAAATTAGATTCTTTAGAAAATACTTTTGGTAAAGCTCCAGAGAATAATTTCGTTTTAAACATCGATGCACTACCATCTCAAATTGGAACAATTTCTAACTTAAAAGATGGTGTTACTTTTTCTTCGGCAGAAAAAGTCATTATAAAAACAGATACCGATTCAATTATAACACAGATGGATTTAGCATTGAACACCTATGGGAGCTCAATAAAGTTGTATCACGAACAATTAAATTGGCAAGTTATTACCCGGTCAGGCCAACGCTATCTTAGAGTTTGGGACATTGTAAATACAGCTGTTGCAGCATTCAATGGATTTGAACTGTATGACCTAAACCCAGAATTTATTCTGGAAGGCCAATTCACTTATTATGAACAGGCCAAATCGGAAATCGTGAAAGCAGAAGTAGATGGAAAACGAAGGACCAAATTTATTGGCAAAGTGACATTTGAAATCGAAGGTAAGTCTCATTCTCTTGATGTTGGTGAAGGTGGCTTTACCATGGTAAGTGATGATACCACTGCAGACGACACTTATGGTGGCGGTCGTTATATTTATCTCGATTTACCAGATAATGATGGACCTGTAACCATTGATTTTAACCGATTATATAATCCTCCTTGTGCTTTTTCAGAATTCACAACCTGTCTATATCCGCCTAGACAGAATGTCTTGCCGTTTAAAATATTAGCCGGAGAAAAAATAATTCGTCTCTAATTAACCAATCCATTAACCTAATAGAACATAAAAACAATCAAATGAAAAAAATAATTTTTCTAACTATTTGTACAATTTCTTGCTATGCCATAGCTGCACAAGAAAAAAAAGAAGACACTAAATCAATTCCAGAAGCAAAATCCTTTGTGACGAACCATCAGGCTTCTTTTGGTGGTAAATCAATAAAATACAAAGCCACCGCTAAGGAAACTTATTTAAAAAATACCGATGGTGAAGCTGTTGCTTCAATGTGGTCTGTAGCTTATATTCAAGAAAATGTGACAAATACATCAACACGACCAGTGACTTTTGTATTTAATGGAGGCCCAGGATCGGCTTCGGTATGGTTACATATGGGCATGTTTGGTCCTCAAATTGTTAAGGTAAATTCTGATGCACAAATGGATGATGGTGCAGCTCCCTATCCGTTAGTCGCAAATAATCATGGCTTATTAGATGTCACTGATCTTATTTTTGTCGATCCAATTGGCACGGGATATAGTCGTGTTATTGGCAAAGGGAAAGTAAAAGATTATTGGGGACTAAATGAAGATGCCAGTTCCATTGCCAAATTTATGCGACAGTGGATTACAGAAAATAAAAGATGGTTTTCACCAAAGTATATTGCTGGAGAAAGTTATGGTACTACTAGAGCTGCAGCAGTTGCAAATACACTAGAAGGTGGCGGGCAAAATATGGCCCTTAATGGCTTGATATTAATTTCACAAGCCTTAGATTATGATGGCTCTACCTCTATCCATGATAATATTACTTCTTACCTTACCTATCTTCCAAGTATGGCAGCAACGGCATGGTATCATAAAAAAGCTGGAACAGGAAAATCAATCGAATCATTTGTTGAAGAGTCCAGACAATTTACATACAACACTTATGCTCCAGCACTTTATAAAGGGGGCTTACTTACTAAAGACGAACAAAATGTAATTGCCGAGAAACTATCTTATTTTACAGGATTAAATAAGGCATATATTTTAAAATCCAATCTCCGAATTTTAATGCCTCGTTTTCAAAAGCAACTATTAGCAGATAAAGGACTTGCTATTGGACGACTAGACGGCCGATTTATGGGCGATGAAGATGATGATGTTTCAGAGAGTCCGCGTCTTGGTGATGCATCATCCTACCAAATAAGTTCTGCCTATACCGCTGCATTAAACCATTACTTTGCTTCTGCTTTAAATGTAAACATGGATAGACCATATTTAACTTCCAATGGACAAATAGGATCAAAATGGCGTTGGCGAACTGTTCCAGATGGGCAATATTGGGAACCAACACCTGTCAATACAGCAAGGCAATTAGGTGCTACAATGCGAAGAAATACAGATATGAGAGTATTAGTTGCCAGTGGATATTACGATTTAATCACTCCTTTTTTCGATGCCGAATATACTTTTGCGAGAAACAGCATCGTAAAAGAACGCGTAACAATGACCTATTATGAAGCTGGACATATGATGTATACCCATGAACCAGATTTTGTAAAACTAAGCCAAGATATAAGAGCCTTTTTAACACAATAAAAACCCTAAAATGAATTCTTTATTTTACAATTTTCGCAAAGTCATTTTATCCGTTTTATTAATTAGTGTTTCTAGCTGTGATACTCATATTGAAGAAGGTATTAAAAAGAGCGATTTAACTAAAGATGTTGAAATGGTTACCGATTATGGAACCATAATTATGCGACTATCTGATGAGACGCCTAAACACCGTAACAATTTTATAAAATTAGTGAACCAAAAATATTACGATTCCTTGTCCTTTCATCGTGTCATAGAAAATTTCATTATTCAAACTGGTGATCCAAAAACTAAAGCACAAAATTTAGATTTGGATGTCAATATTAATAATTTGCCCGAGCTTATCGATTCAGAATTTAAACCAAACCTATTTCACAAACGTGGAGCTCTAAATGCCGCAAGAATGCCAGATAACATTAATGCAAGTCGCGCTTCTAGTGGGTCACAATTCACAATTGTTCAAGGTAAAAGACACAATGATAGCACATTAAGTGTTTCTGAAAATCGAATCAATAATTGGTTGGCCTACAACAATGTACTAAACAGTCCTCAATTCAAAGTAGATGTCGATAATTATCAAAATATCATAAAAAAACTACAACCAATAAAAGAAGAAGATTTTAGTGAAGCAGACGTCGCCTTATATAAGACTTTAAAAAGCAAATTTGAATCATTTAATTTTGATTCATTGGCGAAAATTGAATATAAATCAATGCAAAAATATTCATACCCCGATGCACATCGAGAGATTTACAAAACTGTTGGAGGCGCTCCACATCTAGATCAAAATTATACGGTGTTTGGTGAAGTAGTCAAAGGGATGGAAGTCGTAGACAATATTGCTGCCGTAAAAACTGAGGGGCGCAATAGGCCAATTAAAGATGTTCGGATTATTACTGCCCGAATGATAAAACGAAAATCATATAATGATTAAAATAATTCATAAATATAAGTATTAACACTAGTTAACACTCATATTGAATCAAAACATATATCTTTCTATCATTAATCAAAAAACACTAAAATGAAAATCAAAAAATTAATGTTTCTGCTTCTATTTGTAGGCTCCGTTTCAGTAATTCAAGCTCAAGAAACAACCAATGAAAATGAAGCTGTAGAAAAAGCAGTATTAAACTATATAGAAAATTTTTTCGAGAATAAATTTGATGCCATGAACAGTTCTTTACATCCAAGATTGGCAAAAAGAGGCCTAAATCCTGATGGAACTATTTACGAAGATCTTCCTCCTGCAAAACTAAAAGTTATGATGGCAGAAAAAAAAGCTTTGACATTAGAACACCAAAAAAATACTGTTGATCAAATAAGTGTTTTCGGAAAAATGGCCAGTGCAAGCTTAACTACGGGATATCCTAACATGAAATGGAAAGAATATGTTCATCTTGTAAAAGAAAAGGGAGACTGGAAAATCATTAATATTTTTTGGGAATATTATCCAAGGAAAGCAAAACAAAAAAGATAATCGCTTAATAAGGCCTAGTTTTCCAACTAGGCTTTTTTATTGGTTGCTGAAGGTAAAACTGCTAACTTGCATTTATTAGCTAAGGCCATTCTATGAAAATTAAAGTTGCTGTTGTACAAGATGCTCCTGTTTTTTTTAACAAAGAAAAAACACTAGATCAGGTTGAGAACATTACCACTCAATATGCCAGTCAAGGCTGTGAACTTATTGTATTCCCAGAATCATTTATTCCAGGTTATCCCAGAGGATTTACTTTTGGAGCCAATATAGGTAGTCGTACTGAAGAAGGCCGGCAACTCTATTCAGAATATTATAATAACGCTATCGATTTGGAGAGTAATGACTTAAAGCGATTGGAAGTGCTCTCAAAAATAACAAATACCTATATTGTAATTGGGGTTACCGAACGTCAAAATGCTAATGGTAGTTTATACTGTTCAATGCTGTATCTCTCCCCTTCAAAAGGTTTATTAGGAGTGCATCGAAAAATTAAACCTACTGGTACTGAACGATTAATTTGGGCAGAAGCAGCAGGTGAATCACTAGTTACTTTTGATACTAATATAGGGAAACTTGGTGGCCTTATTTGCTGGGAAAATTATATGCCACTAGCTCGAATGTCGATGTACATAAAAGGGGTTGAAATATATATTGCGCCTACAGCCGATTCTCGTGAGCAATGGACTGCCACCATGCAGCAAATAGCTCTTGAAGGACGCTGTTTTGTATTAGGCTGTAATCAATACATGACCAAAGCTATGTATCCTGAAAAATATCAACATCTTATGGCAAATGAAAAGGACAATTTTTGCCCAGGTGGAAGTGTAATTGTATCTCCCTTGGGGCATATTATAGCAGGCCCTCTTTTTAATGCCGCTGGTGTATTAGTAAGTGAACTGGATCTTGAAGACATTAAACGCAGTAAACTTGATTTTGATGTCATTGGACATTATTCAAGAAACGATATTTTTGAATTTAAAGTTTCTGATCAACCTGAAACACTAAAAGAATAGAACTAATGTGAAGAATAAAACCCTTTCTGAAACAAAACAGAAAGGGTTTTAAAATTGAAAATGCCTAAAAGCATAAATCTAGATGGTTAGCTAGTTATTTCAATCTTATTCATAAGACAGTCCAAACCCGAAAGGATATAACGGATTTTCAGAATCATAGGGTACATCTTCCAATTGCTTAAGTACCGCTTCCCAGGTAGAAGGAAGTTCAAATGGTAACTTAGCAGTTGGATTAATTTCGCCAAATAATACATCTGCCAATACCTCATCGGAGGTTCCAAACTCCGCAATCAACCCTTTACTCGCCTCACTAATTTCGGTAAGTATGGTTGGTCGCTCTAAATTTGCAACTACTATTGTTGGTTTTTTATTTATTAAATCAAGCATTACTTTTTTCTCTTCATCAGAATAATATAATCTTCCCTGATGGAAAAACTGCTCTAACAAATATTCACTTCTAGGATCAAATGGAGTTAAAGTCCGCAACACAATCACATCGGCGTCCTCTGCATTAGATACAACCTCTCCGTATTGATTAAACACACTGGTATCCAACATCCCTTCAGCATATATTTTTGTGCCCTTTTTCAATGGCAGAATATTGTCATTCTTTAAAAGAACAGTAGACTTTCCTTGTGCATATTTACCTCTGATTCTAAAAGCTTCTTTTCCCGATATTTTTCCAGCCGCATTTTCGTCAACATAGGGGTTATCAAATAATCCCAATCTAAATTTATCTTTTAGGATTCGTTTTACTGAAGTGTCAATGCGATCCATAGAGACCTCACCAGAATTAACCAGTTCCATGATTAACTCAGGAGACGCTTCACCTCCAAATTGATCACATCCAGCATCCAAGGACTTTTTAACACGTTGTAAAGGCGTTAAATCTTCAACTCCCCAAGCTCTGGCTTCACCCATTGCACTTTTTGTAATAACATTCCAATCCGTACAAACAACTCCTTCAAAACCAAGTGAGTCTCTCAATAACTCTTGAATTATTTTTCGATTAAAAGCGAAGGCTACATTCTCATCTCCTTGATCCACAGGAATTCCATAATACGGCATAATCTGAGCCGTTTTTGCAGGAAAAGCACCATTGATAAAGGGTTTTACATGATAATCAAAATTATTTCCAGGGTAGGTCTGTTCTTTTCCATATGGAAAATGTGGATCTTCACCATCCTTTTGTGGTCCTCCACCAGAAAAATGTTTGGTCATGGTAGCTACACTATTTCTTTTGAGCGAATCACCCTGAAAACCTAATACATATGCTTTAGTCATTATAGATGATAAATCGGCATCTTCACCAAAAGTACCATTCGTTCTTCCCCATCTAGGTTCCGTCGCTAAATCGGCCATTGGGTGTAACGCCAAGGTCACTCCTATTGAGCGATATTCTTGCCTTGCTATATCTCCAAACTCCCTTACCAGTACCGTATCTCTAGAAGCCGCTAAGCCTAAAGAAGTTGGCCACTGTGAAAATGCTGGTGTGTATAATGCGGCGCCAGGATTACCCTCAGTACCATGTCTAGGATCGGTAGCAATGGTAATTGGAATTCCCAATCGTGTTTTCTCAGCCAATTTTTGAACATTATTATTAAATTTTGCCATGATACTTGCATCATAAGAATTGATAATATTAAAGCTATTCATTTTTCGTTTGGCTATCATATCAGAATTCCTCGATATGAATAAGTTCAACATCAAATCAAGAGGATTTGTTGACAAAAACGGGGTGTTAAATGGATCTCCATTAGAGCGCATTCCAGTCATGGTAATAAACATTGTTCCGGCCTTTTCCTCAATATTCATTTGTGAGACAAGGTCATCAACTCTATCATCCAAACTAGCATTGACATTTTCATAAACATCACGTTTGCCATTTTTATTCAAATCACGAAATTTTTGTCCAGATTCTACTAAAACTGGAGCTTCATCACCAAGCAATTTGTATTCACTTCTTACTTTTCGTGCCGTGTTTAAATAAAACACAAACCAAGCAACTACTAGCAAGCCTACAAGAATGCCTAGTACTTTTAAAATGATTCTAATTATTTTCATTGTGTTATTTTTACACAATAGTACAAAATATTTTCAATTTGTACAAATCACACAATAAAGTTTCTTAAATTTGGTTTGTGAAAAACGAATCAATTTTAGATAAATTTGAAGAAAGCTTAGAGGATTTTATTCCTTCGCTTTCAGTAGATTGCGTAATACTTGGTTATCAAAATAGCGCATTGCATGCTTTAGTTCTCCGTTGGAAGGACACCAATAATTGGTCTCTACCAGGCGGATTTGTAAAAAAGGCTGAAGATTTAGATCATTCTGCTTTTCGTGTTTTAAAAGACAGAACGGGTTTAGACATTTCTTTTTTAAAACAACTTCATGTATTTGGTAATAAAAACAGAAGAGACATCCCGGCCTTGTCAACTCAGTTGAAAGAGATGAATGCATCTCCTAAAATAATACAGTGGTTCCAACAACGTTTCATTAGTGTTACCTATCTAGCTTTGGTCAATCCAGAATCTTTTATTCCAATACCAGATTATTTGAGTGAAGCATGTGAATGGTTGCCTATAAAGGATATCCCGCAGTTATACTTTGACCATAATGAAATGATCGCAAAAGCAAAAGAGTACACAGCAACTCAGATAAAGTACCAGCCTATTGGCTTAATGCTCTTGCCAGAAAAATTTACTATGAAAATGCTTCAAAAATTATATGAAGTCATACTTGACAAGCCCTTAGACCGTGGTAATTTTCAAAAAAAGATTCTGAAATTAGATATATTAACTAGACATGAAAAACAAATGAGTGGTGCTGCACATAAAGCCCCTTTTTTATATTCGTTCAATACCCCTAAATATTATGAATTTCTAGAAAGAGGCATTGGTTTACTTAGTTAAAGACTATGTGTTTTTGTAAAAATAGCTTTTACCTTATATTCATTTATAGATTATCAAGTTGATTGCTCTTTTTATCCTCACTAATTGTCCAAAAGAATCCAACAAAAAAGAATTGGTCTGCTGCTGGTTTTAAAGCTCTTCGATTAAAATTACCATTCAAATCAGGTGTATTGGCATATTGATAACCATTAATATTTTTAAATCCAAAAGCATTATTTATAGAAAAATATAAAATCTTTTGTTGTGATATTAAATAAGCCCAGTTCAAACTTAAACTATTATAAGTCTTAGTTTTTTGATTTAAAAACCCGTCCAAATTAGGATTAGTATAGCTACGTCCAGATGCAAGGGCATAGCTAAATCCTACCTGACTTTTCCAATCACTGATAAAGTACTTCCCAACCACCGATAAGTTGTGTGTATTTGCAAAGTTTGGTTGTGCCTCCATTGAATAATTTCTGTATTTACGCTTCGTATCTAAATACGAATAGCTGACCCAGTAATCAATGTTTCTAATTGTTTTACTGTCTCTCCAAAACAAGTCAAGGCCTTTTGCAAATCCATGACCATTATTTGCAATTGTAGTATCAAAATCTACGAATTCAGAATCATAGGTAATTAAATCTTTATAGTTTTTGTAATATGCTTCTGCCCTAAAAATTCGCCCATCGTCATTCAATTGATAATTCAAAATATAATGTGACGTATTTTGTGCTTTCAACTCTTGATTAAACTTTAAAACATTACTCATAGGGTTTTGATAGAAGCTTCCATAAGCTAAAGACACCTGCCCTTTTTTGGAGGTTTTATATGCTAACGAAACTCTGGGAACAATCGTAAAATCATTAAACATTTCACTATACTCAGCCCTCACTCCTACTTTCGTTGCTAATTTTTTAGAAAAGAATATATCTGCTTCCGTAAATGCTGCTGCAATATTATTATTATAGCCAAAATGTACTGGTGCTATTGATGAATTTGAAAATTTTTCGTCAAATTTAGTTGCGAAATATTCCGCTCCAAAATTGAGTTTAAATCGGTTACTAAAACGCCTTTTAATCTTCATTTTTGCATGAATACTGTGCTCTACATCATTTATATTATTGTCTAGAAAACTAATTTTTTCATCACTATTGGTATAACTTAATCCTCCAAACACCGTCCAAACTTCATTAATCATGCCTTGATAACTTCCATTAAAATATAGATTGTCATTTTTCAATTTAAAATGAACCCCTTCATTATAGTTTATATCCTCCTGAGTAAGCTCGAAATTAGTAGCATCAAAAGCAGCATACAGTTTCAAGATACCATTGTCAAATTTTTGTCTGAATACCGTCTCTCCTGAAAAACCTTCATAAGGTTTCTTCCAATCATTTCGATCTGAAAACACAGCATTATAGGGTGCCAAGTTGATATAAGATCCATTAAAACTTAAAGAACTTGAATTCCATTTTTGCGTATTTCCCAGCGTTGCTCCTACACTCATAATACCAATATCTGTTTTTTCCTGATCCGGTTCATCAATGGTATTTAATAATAAAATACTTGAGAGTGCTTGCCCATACTCCGCCGAGTACCCTCCAGTAGAAAAGGTGATTCCATCGAATAGAAATGGAGAATAACGCCCACGTGTTGGAGCATTATTAGTGGTTGGCGTGTAAGGCGTGAACACACGAATACCATCAATAAATATTTGTGTTTCTTCAGCTTCTCCTCCACGGACAAACAAGCGACCATCTTCAGCAACTGTCGTTGTACCTGGTAATGTTTGCAAAGCCCCTACAAAGTCACCCAAAGCACTTGCCGTAGTTACTACATCCAATGGCTTTAATACGGTTACTTTGCTATTATCTCCTGCTGCAAATGTTCCAGCCGATAGTACCACAGCATCCAGCGCATTGACATCTTCGCGAAGTTCAATTTTTAAATCCTTCATGAAAGAGATATCCCCATACATGGTGAATGTTTCATAGGACACATAGGATGCTATTAATTTTTGAGATCCTTTTTCATCTGTTTCAAATAAAAACTTCCCGAATTCATCAGTGGTTGCCCCATCGTAAGTGCCTTCTAAGTAGACATTGGCACCAATAATTGGAACTCCTTTAATATCTGTTACAATACCGTTAATGGTTGATTGAGCGCTTAAATTAAGACTCAGTGCAATAAATAATATGCTTAGTAGTGATTTCATTAATATAGTTTTGTTCGTTTTTGATTGATGGGTCAAAATTGCACCAAGAACCTGAACTCTTAAACTTATAATGACCGAATTGTAAAAATTTAAGGACGAATTGAATATATTTGAGACAAACAACTCACTATGACGCTTTCAAAAGCTGAAAAATCATTTACCCTATTATTCTTTCTAATTGTAATTGCTGAACTTATTTGTGGTAGTATTCAAAGCCTATCTCAGTTGCATTACATCACAAAACCATTAATTCTTATCGTATTAATGGTTTTCTTTTGGAAACACAGTATTCATTTAAGTCTAAAAACGAAAACGACAATGGTCTTTGCATTAATGTTTTCTTTACTGGGAGATATTTTACTCATGTTTGTAGCTGTTTCTGCCAATTACTTTATAGGTGGATTGGTAGCTTTTTTGTTAGCTCACATCATGTATGTTTTTACCTTTTTAAAACAGCGCTCATCGCGTAAAATAAAACCCGCCTTTTTAATTGTTGTGCTGGTCTACGCTATTGGACTTTTATATGTTCTATATGATGGCCTTGGAGATATGCTGATTCCTGTCATTGTGTATATGACTGCAATATTAATTATGGTCATTTCTGCATCATTACGTAAAGTTGCTGTGTTGAATAACAGTTACAACCTTGTATTCATGGGTGCTTTATTCTTTATGATTTCAGATAGTCTACTTGCCGTGAATAAATTTTATCAGGCCATTCCCCTTTCGAGTATTTTAATAATGACTACCTATGCCTTAGCACAATATTTAATCGTTAGAGGGATATTGAAGCACGAAGATTAATTCTGTTTAATATTATTGGTAGCCCTTTTTAAATTCTAAAGGTGTCGTATTCGTTTTTGTTTTGAACACTCTAGAAAAATATGCATAATCCGAATAGCCTAAAATATCTGCAATTTCTGATAACGAATTTTTAGAATGAACCATCAATCGTTTCGACTCCAGTATTACACGTTCAGTAATTAAATCGCTTGTTGTTTTACCAACGGTAGCTTTAACAATTCTATTCAAATGTTTTGGAGTGATATGTACTTTATTTGCATAAAATTTTACTGATTTTTCTGTTTTATAATGTGTGTTTATTGCCTTTTCACAGGCTCTTAGTGTTTCAATATAAGTCGACGACGATTTGTTTATATTGGGTTCAGAAGCCACATAATAGCGTGCCAAATCTATATAAGTTGTATTTATTAGGCTCGAAATCTTTTGCTTTTTAAATGGAAGATCCTCATAATATTCGCTGTTAAGATCTTTAAATCGAGATTCTAACAAAAGCATTTGATTAGGTGTTAATGTAAGTGCAGGGATACTTTCATAAGCATAATAAAATGGAAATTGTTCCAGTTTACTTTTCGAAAAATGAAGTTCATAAAAATCTTGAGTATGAAAGAAAATATAACCTTCTGGTAAATTGTTGAATTTCCAATAGTGGGTCTGACCAGGTTTTAAAAAGAACACACTCCCTGGTTGTACCTCATAAGTATTGAAATCTATTTCATGAATACCTGTTCCTTTTGAAAATAAAACACAAAGGAAAAAATCATGACGATGTGGTTTATGAAAGAAATTTTCATTTTGTTTCAAATGCCTTCGCAAATCATTACTATAAAAATCAGATAGAGGAACCTCTTGCTCGAACTGTTTAATATTTAAGATTGGTATTGATTTCATAAAACGTAATTATGTCCTAAAAGTACAAAATTTGGCGAATAAATGATGAGCAATAATTTAAAAATATCCTATAAATTTGTAGGCTAATCTTGAATGCAATATGTTGAAACTAATACCAATTCTAAAAGGAAAATGCCCTCGATGTAAAGAGAAAAACATCTTTAGATCGAATGGTCATTCGTTATTATTTCGAATTCCTGAAATGTATAAAACGTGTGAAAACTGCAAATTTAAGTTTGAAAAAGAACCGGGCTTTTTCTTTGGAGCTATGTTTGTGAGTTATGCTCTTGCTGTTGGTGAAATTATTGCACTTTTTTTAATTTCCTATTTTGTTTTAAAGCTATCCGTTTTATATACATTTTGCACAATAGTACTGTTTGCGATTTTGTGCAGCACGGTAAATTTTAAACTTTCTAGGACCATCTGGATCTATCTCTTTTATAAAAAAATGTAATTCTAAATACAATTATATCTATTGCTTTTTCTTGTAATTTTTCCAAAAGTCACCACCTTGAATGCTTAGCGTATCTTTAATAACCCTGAATGGCATTTTAATTCTATTCTCAAATTCAATAGTATAAATCACATCTGCACCATTAATTCTGCTTTCATCAACAATATACTTTGATTCCAATACAATGCTATCATTCACTTTCTTTATGTAAGTCCAATCTGTTTTAAACTCAACCGACTCAACATCTTGAGCACTGGGATACCAACAGCCACCGGTGAATCCGCCACAACTAGAAACCCAATCCCATGTTCCAACTAAACGTGAAGTATTTGTTTTACTTACACCAGCTGAGCTACAAGAAAACATGCTATATGAGCATAGTAGAATAAATATTATTTTCCGCATTAGAGTCTATTTTTAGTGTGAAGCATTAATTAATAATTGGTCGATATCATTAAACGTACCAAGAGTTTTCCTTATCAGTTCAAGAATCTTGCCAATAATTCCTACATCTACATCTCCTTAAACTTCCTTTTTAAATGGTCGAATTATAAGTCGTGCAGCTTTATCAAAATTGATATAATTATAACTCCAGTTAAAAAATACAATCACTCGGTTACGGAATCCTACCAGAGACATGAGATGAACAAACATCCAAACAAACCAAGCAAAAAACCCAGCAAACTTAAAACGATGTAAATCTACTACTGCTTTATTACGACCAACAGTTGCCATGGAGCCTTTATCCCTATATGTAAATGGTTTCAGAGGTTTTCCATTTATTAAATTCTTAAGATTCTTCCCTAAAAGATAGCCTTGCTGAATGGCTGGTTGCGCGACTTGTGGATGGCCAAAAGGATACGATTCAGTAGCCATAGCAGCAATATCTCCTAATGCAAAAATATTAGTATAGCCTTCAACTTGATTAAAACGATTTACTTTATAACGATTGGAACGTTCCATAAGTGCATTAGCTTGTAGTCCATTTACAGGTGCACCTATAACTCCAGCAGCCCAAATAAAAGTTTCGGATTGAAGTTGTAAATCCGAATTCGTAATGACCGTTTTGCCATCATAATCTTTTACAATCGCATTACAATGTACGTGTACCCCTAGTTTTTTCAAAAACTGCTCGGCCTTTTTAGATGCGTGTTCACTCATTGGAGGCAATACTCTTGCGTTCCCTTCTATTAAATGTATTTGCATAGCATCAGCATCCAAATCTGGGTAATCACGTGGTACAATATGGTTTTTCAATTCGGCAATTGCTCCTGCCAACTCTACCCCTGTGGGGCCACCACCAACAATCACAAAATTCAATAAGGCCTTACGCTCCGCTTCTGAATTTGCAATAGTCGCTCTTTCAAAATTCTGTAAAATAAGACTTCGAATATTTAAAGCTTGTGGCACTTTTTTCATTGGCATACTATGAGTTTCAATAGCCTTATTGCCAAAATAATTCGTCTTTGTTCCAGTAGCGATTACCAAGTAATCATAACTCAGCGTTCCAATATTAGATTCAACAATATTATTTTCAGTATCAACACGAGTTACATCAGCCAATCGAAAAAAAGAATGCCGATGTTTTTTAATGATTTTTCGAAGTGGATAGGCAATAGAATCAGGTTCTAATCCTGCAGTAGACACTTGATATAATAAGGGTTGAAATGTATGATAGTTATGCTTGTCTAAGAGCACAACTTGAATTTTCTTATTAGCCAATTGTTTTGCCATGCTAATCCCAGCAAATCCACCGCCAATAATCACAACTCTAGGTAAATTAGATTCAGGTATATTCATAGTGACATTATCTATAACAAAAATAAACAATGTTGAAGATTTAATATAAGAGCGAACCCTTTATATTTGTATACAACTATAACTAACTACTATCATGAATCTGTTAATCTCAAGTGCACAATAAAATCTAGAACAAACATTGAAAGATCTGGGGTCACAAACTTCTTTTTAATGATGTTTGCTGCAAAAGTATTAATCGGTACAACCACTGAATTATTCTCTAACACCAATATAATTGAAAAAGCTAAAACTGAATTTATTAAATGCCGAGGCACCGATTTTAACTACATTTCACTACTGGGTAACCGCGCTCCAGCATTAGATTATAGAAATTAATTAATATTTATTTTGACTTCTGCGTAACGTTTTATTATTTAAAGCTACTTACAGTTAACTAACTTATCACATTGAATAAAGAACTAGAACATAGTTTTGTTGAATTGCTGGAAAAGCATCAGAATATTGTACACAAGGTATGCCGTTTGTATACCAACAATTATGATGCTCACAACGATTTATTTCAAGAAATTACCATCCAACTTTGGAAAGCATATCCAAAGTTCCGTGGTGATGCTAAATTTAGCACCTGGATGTATCGCGTGGGATTGAACACAGCAATAACGCTGTATAGAAAGTCTAAGCGGATAATTAATACACAAGGTTTTGATGCAATTCAATTTAAAATTAAAGCCGAAGACTATGATGATACCGAAGAACAGCAATTAAAATTGTTGTATAAAGCTGTACATCAACTGAATGATATTGAAAAAGCCCTTGTCTTTTTGTATTTAGAAGACAAAAACTATAAAGAAATTAGCGAAACAATGGGTATAACTGAAGTGAATGCAAGAGTGAAAATGAACCGAGTGAAAACAAAACTTAGAACCATATTAAATCCGTAAATTATGGATGAATTAGAATTATTAAAAAAAGATTGGAAGAAGGAAGATCAAGATTACCCAAAGTTATCTTATAAAGAAATTTATAAAATGATTTTGAAGAAGTCCTCTTCAATCGTAAAATGGATTTTTATTATCAGTCTACTTGAATTTGTGTTCTGGGCAATAATCTCATTGGCGCTGAAAGACTCCAATATGCTTGACGGAGTTAAAGATTTAGACATGAATAATATCATTATTCCTGCTTCAATTATTAGCTATGCTATCTTAATCTATTTTTTCTATTTATTTTATAAAAATTATAGAAACATTATAGCTACAGATAGCACTAAACGCTTGATGGAAAATATTTTAAAAACAAGACGCACCGTTAAATATTATGTGGCATTTAATTTGGCCTCATTAGTGGTCGGTACCTTTATTAGCCTTTTTTATGTTTTAAAACACGATGGAAATGCAATTTCTCAAATAGAACTAGCTAGTGCCAACGGAGAATTATTTAAAGTATATGCAATATATATTCTTGTTACCATTCTCATATTAGCCGTAGTTGTTGGTATTTTATTATTGTTTTACTGGCTGGTATATGGTATTTTATTAAAACGCCTGAATAAAAACTATAGAGAACTCAAAAAGTTGGAGGTATAGTGCAAAAAATAGTATTTAGTATTGAGATTGGAGGCTAAAAATCACCATTCTCGTTGTTTATTTATCTCTTCTTGAGCTAGTAATTCTTTTTTAGAAATCACTTTTGAAAATGAAGGATGTTGCTCTATCGCAAATTCAATTTTTTTTACAATATCGGGAATACTTTCATTGTCATAATCAATCTCCAAAGGCTTCTTTATTTCAAATGTTTGTAAAATATTTTTCTTTTTTATCCGAAGGCCCTTCTTATCAAATGAACGCCTAAATCCGTCAATCACAATAGGAACTACAATTGGTTTATATTTTTTTATAATGTGCGCGGTGCCTTTTCTAATTGGTTTAAATGGGGTTGTGGTCCCCTGAGGAAAAGTAATAACCCATCCATCATCCAGAGCTTTCCCTATACTAGAAATGTCACTCATTTTTACCTGTCTATTTATATTTTTCCCTTCTGCCCTCCAAGTTCGTTCAATACTAATGGAACCTACATAAGCTAAAATTTTTGGCAACAATCCAGACTTCATGGTTTCTTTTGCCGCTACGTAATAAATATTTAATTTGGGTTGCCATAAGTAGCCCACATTTTTAATAGAATCTACGCGACCGCTTAAACTTGCATTAAATACATGAAACATAGAAACGACATCGGCAAAGTAAGTTTGATGATTGGAAATAAATAACACATTTGTATCTGGTAGATCTTTTATAATTTCAGAACCTTCAATGTGCAATTCATTAAATCCTCTAAAACGACGATGTGTTATAGTTCCAAGAATTCTTATGAGCCATTTCTTAAAGAAAAGTATATGTCCAAAAGGATTTCGCTTAAATAATCCCATAAATAGTCAATAATTAGTTAGAGAATGCAAACCTACATATTTTATGTTTTAAATTTAAGAGTAAAATAAAAAACCTTAATCTAAATTTGCGTTCAAACATAAGTATAAATGTAATAAAATATTAAAGCTAGAGCATTTGTTTTAACAAGTCTTTAATTTCACTGAGCATCATTGCTGTCGCACCCCAAACAATATATCCATTCAATTTATAAGCAGGTACTTCAACTTTCACACTATAAGACGTCTTTACTATTTTCGAAATTAACGCTGCATCATCCATAAAATGGACTAGTGAAACTTCAATAAGTGCTTCAACTTCACTTTCTTCTTTAATAAATTTTGGCGTTGATCTGCAAATACCAATAAATGGGCTTACATAAAAATTGCTAGGTGGAATATAAACTTCAGTTAGTGATTTTAACACTTCAATATCTTGAATAGGGACCCCAACTTCTTCATATGTTTCTCGAACGGCCGCCATTTCATAGGAGTCGTCTTGAGCTTCTAACTTTCCTCCTGGAAATCCAACCTGAGCAGAATGGACACCATTATAGGTTTTACGCAATATTAATATCAACTTTGTTACCTGATTTTCATCAGGATAAAATAAAGCGAGAACTCCGGCACGTTTCGGATTTTTAATAGCCGCTTTTTGACGTTTCAATAATTCAACCCGAAACGGAGGTGACATTTTAAACTGAGAAGCTTCGCCTGGAAGCGGTATATTCTTTATTTTTGATATGGCATTTAAGAATGTGTCGAAATTCATCTATAAGACCTCTTTGGGTATTTAAAATTAATTGAATGAAAAAGTATATTGTCTATTGTTTACTTCTATTGGTATTGAACTGTGAAGATAAAAAAACTGAAAAGAAAACTTCAGAAATACCTACTGAAACTAAAGTAAAAGTGGTTCCCAAGAAAAAGCCAGTGGTCACTACAGAACGAGAATTCCCATTACTTACAAGTAAAAATGTTATGGATTTCTTTTTAGAATATGAAAAACATAATAAAGAAAACAAAGTTCGCATCCTCACAGATTTTGGTAATATTGAAATTTTATTATTCGACAAAACGAAGTTCCATCGGGCAAATTTCATCTTTTTGACCAAGCAACATTATTTTGATAATACACAATTTTATAGAGTGATTAATAACTTTATGGTACAAGCGGGAAACAGTGATACCAGAGCAACAGCTGGGAAGCGCACAAAAATTGGAAGATACCTTTTACCTACGGATACCAAACGTGGTTATAAACACGACAGAGGTGTTATAAGTATGCCTAGTGGAGAAATTGACAACCCTTATAAACTGGCTTCTCCATTTGAATTCTTTATTGTTCAACAGCACGGTGGATCACATTTTTTAGATGGTGATTATACCATTTTTGGAAGAGTAACCAAAGGCATGTCTGTTATTGATAAAATTGCAGCCGCTAAAACTGATGATGCCGATTGGCCTCTTGAAAACATCTATATTAGAAGCGTAGAAATAATTGATTAATCCTTATAAATTCTTGGTAAACTTATTTTAAATTTAACAGCGAGTAGTCTAATGACTATTACAATAAAACCAGCTATAGCAAATACAGCATTAGTATCAATTGGTAATTTACGCAATATAAAATAGGCAACACCTCCTAAAATACACGCGGTAGCATATATTTCTTTTCTAAAAATTACTGGAATTTCACCGCACAACATATCCCGAATTACTCCACCAAAACACGCGGAGATGGTCCCTAATGCAATACAAATAATAGGATGTAATCCTGCATTAATCCCTTTTTCAACACCAACAACAGTATATAAACCAATCCCAATAGTATCAAACAAGAAAAGAGAAGTTCGCAAATAGTTAATTTTACGTTTAAACAGAACTGCAAAAACTGATGCCCCAAAAATGGCATAGGCAAAATTCATATCTTTCATCCAACTTACAGGAGTCTGCCCAATGAGTATATCCCTCAAAGTCCCCCCTCCTACAGCAGTAACAAAAGCGATGATTAAAATTCCGAAAAGATCCATTTTTTTATGGATAGCAACAAGTACTCCGGAAATAGCGAAAGCAATAGTACCTAGAATGTCTAGCGAATAAAACATTATTCTTTATATTTTTTAATATCCCACAATATCAGGAATAACTGGTTATACAATTTAAAATAATTTTCTTTCAATAAAGCCCTTAAACCCACTTCTATCGCGCTCAGGTTAAGTGATTTACATAATTTTACTTTGTGAAACAGATTCTCTACTTACATATTTTGAGTATAATAGTTATAATCTTTCAAGATGGTATTAATAAACGCAACGTCATTACTTTGACGCACTTCCTTAATGTCAACAACCTCCTTTATTTTATTCCGGAGTTTAATAAGTGTTTGATAGTCTTTTGATGCTGTCGCAGTTGTAAAAGTATCTTTAATAATTCTCGCATCATTATCAGACAACTTAATTACATTAGGATATGTTGGAACGTAATTCTCCTTTAAATTTTCTAAAATTGTATGACTAATATTTACATTATTCTTTAATGCAATTACCGATGTTCCTGCCGTCATATCACCAAGCCTCTGATTTTTCTCACTTGTAATTATTGCAATTAATGCAACAGCACCGGTCATCATATTTAGATCTATTATTCTAAAAAACCATCGAATAACAAAATCAGACAAAGAAGCTTGATAACCATCAATTTTTACCACTTTAATTTTTAAAATTCGTTTCCCAATGGTTTGCCCATCAAGAATAGTTTCAAAAATTAAAGTATAAAACATGGCTGGTAAATAAAACAACGCATAGATTGCCATTTGGGACCAGCTATCCATGTTTGCGACAATCTCATCAATTTTAAATAACTTAAACATGATCATGAAAATAACCACAGCATAAGCGATCTTAATTATCCAGTCAATGCCATAGGCCAAAATTCGTTCTCCTACACTTGCAGCAGTGAAATTGATATTGACATTTTGAGTGGTATTTATTTGTAACTCAACCATTTATTGGGTATTGTACTTCATATAATTCTATTCTAAAATATTGTAAGAGCCAAACTACAATACTATTTTTTTATTCAGCAACAATTAATTAGGAATAAAAAAAAATACGTAGCTTTGAATGCATATGAGAGAGGTTGCGTTTATTAAACATAATAAAGAAAAATGGCTGAATTTCGAAAAAGCTATTTTTGGAAAAACGCTTAAAAATCCAGACGAACTCGCTTCTCTTTACGTTCATTTAGTAAATGATCTTTCTTACGCTCAAACTTACTATCCCAAAAGTAAAACAATTCTTTATTTAAACAACTTAGCAGCAAAAGCTTTTCAAAAAATATATAAAACAAAACGAGAGGACACCAATCGTTTTGTTCATTTTTGGAAAACAGAAGTCCCTTTAATTGTCTATAACAATAGGCGTTATGTGCTTTATGCTTTTTTGCTTTTTGGAACATTTGTAGCTATTGGTGCTCTCTCAGCTGCATTTGATGATTCCTTTGTTCGGCTAATTCTAGGAGATCATTATGTAAATATGACTCTAGAAAATATTGAAGCTGGAGATCCGGTCGCTGTTTATAAAAGTGGTAGCAATTGGGGTAGTTTTATTGGCATTACACTAAACAATTTGTATGTTGGATTGCTCTCGTTTATTTATGGGGTATTTGGTGGTATAGGTACTGGCTACATCCTCCTAAAAAATGGGATCATGCTAGGATCCTTTCAATATTTTTTTTATGCAAAAGGTGTGTTTTGGGAAAGTGTTAGAGGCATATGGATTCATGGTGCCATGGAAATATTTGCCATTGTTATTGAAGGAGCAGCTGGATTAATCCTTGGTGCAAGTATTTTATTTCCAAAAACTTTTTCCAGAATGACCTCGTTTAAAATAGGTATGAAAGATGGTGTGAAAATATTGATTAGTACCTTTCCTTTTACATTTGCCGCAGGATTTTTAGAAGGATTCGTCACGCGATATTCTAATACAATGCCCAATTGGTTATCTGTTGGAATTATTATTTTAACCCTTGGTGTTATTTCTTATTACTATTTAATTTACCCATTTGTTCTTCACAAAAAAATGAAACAGACCTATGCAGTTATATAAATCACGAGATTTTAGTGCTTTTTTTCAAGATACTTTCTCATTTTTAAAGCAAAATGGGAAACATTTTTTTAAACAATTCTTTATTATCAACGGGATTTTCCTGCTAATTCTGATGGTGTTGGGCTATTTTTTCACCAAATTCTACACGGACGTCGTTTTTGGTGGTTTATTACAAAATAACCCGAATGCCATGGACGACTATTTTAATGACAATTTTGGAATGTTCTTGCTTTTTATTTTTGTGTTTTTAACCGTTGGTCTGGCTTCTGGAATCATTTCTTATGCCTATACCGCCATATATTTAAAATTATACGTTGAAAACGATGGCAATAGCTTCAATTCTAAAACAATAATTGACAGTTATAAAGCTAAAATTGGAAAGCTTTTTATTTTCCTTATTTGTAGTATACTTATCGGTATCCCATTAGTAATGGTCGCCGGTATTATAATGTTCATTTTAACCATTACAATTATTGGCATCCTATTATTACCAGTATTAATAGGTGCAATTGCTTTATTTTATTATATGACCCTCATGGAATATATGGAAAACAAAAAAGGCATTTGGGAGAGTTTTGGATATGCATGGACACTCCTAAGTTCAAAATTTTGGACAGCAGTTGGTAGCGTAGGGCTCTTTTATTTAATGGCATATATTTTACAAAATGTTATAACGATTATTCCTTATATTTTTGGAATGGCTAGTGTATTTACTACAATAGATGAGGGTGCACCTAATCCTGAAGACCTTGGAACAACTATGATGATTATTATGCTTGCTGTTTTCTTTATATCATTTATAATTGGCACTATTTTAAACACTATTATTCAACTTAATCAAGGAATTGTTTTTTACAGTCTAAAAGAAGAGAAGGAAAGTATTAATACTAGAAGTATAATAGACCAAATTGGATCCGGTGAATAAAGTTCGATGGCTACATATTATACTATTTTGCATTGGCATATCATTTAATTCTCAAGCTGAGACCGTTACTGATACCGAGGAACTCCGTACCATACAAGACAGCTTACAAATAGATAATTCCAGAGTAACACCACGGCATTTTAATGATTTAAAAAGCAAATATAGCACTCCCGATTTTATTTATGAATATAGTGTAGAAAATTCTGGATGGTGGACACGATTTAAACAATGGTTAAGCGATTTTTTTAAAGATCTTTTCAACATAAAAGATAAAGGACAAGCAGCAAATGCCACAGACATTGCCATTAAAATTGCAGGTGTCATTCTGTTTCTTTTAGTGATCTATTTCATTTTCAAAGCTGTGGTTAATAAAGAAGGTACTTGGGTCTTTGGAAAATCATCAGACAAAAGCATAATTCCAGTCACAGACATAGAAACAAATATCCATACCAACAATTTTGAATCACTAATTGCTGAAGCTGAAGCTGAATTCAACTACAGACTAGCTATTAGGTACTATTATTTGTGGCTGCTAAAAAAATTAGCCGCCCAGGAGATTATTGCATATGATGTTGAGAAAACAAATAGTGATTATCAAAGCGAAATTACATCAGAAACTATCCAAGACGAATTTTCATATACATCTTACCTCTATAACTACATTTGGTATGGCGAGTTTGATGTGAATGAAGAACAATTCAACAAAGCTAAACTAGCCTTTATTAATTTTTTAAATTCGGTAAAGGCATGAACAAAACTATAAAAATATATATTGGCTTATTGGTATTACTCTTTATTGGTACAATTGCAATAGAGTTTTCTACCCCCAAACCTATAAACTGGACTAGCTCGTTTAATGAACAACACAAAATACCATATGGTACTTATGTTTTATATAACGAACTAGAATCTTTATTTCCACAAAGTAAAATTCAAGATATCGCGGTAAGTCCTTATGAGTACTTTATTGACTCATACAATTGGGAGGATTCCATTTATGACATCAAGGGAACTTACATGTATATTGATGACTATGCCGATATGGATGAAGTTTCCGCTCAGGAACTTTTAGATTTTGCTTCCTATGGTAATTCTATTTTTATTTCATCAAATTATATACCTCAAAAATTTAAGGACTCTCTATTTATTGAAACTGAGAATGATTATAACTTTAAAGGGAAGGCATATTTTAATCTGGCAAATAAAAACTTCAAAAATGATTCTATAAGTATTGAAAAAGGGCTGAGTAATATTTATTTTTCTGAACTTGATTCTACCAATACCACGGTTTTGGGATATCAAAAATTTGATAGCATTCCCAATATCAATTTTATTAAAGTGGATTATGGAGATGGTAGTATCTATCTACATCTACAACCAATTGTATTTACAAATTATGCGCTTTTAAAAAAGAATAATAAAAAATATGCCGCTGCAATACTTTCTTATTTACCTGATGAAACTATTTTTTTTGATTCTAGAAATAAAAAAAGAAACGAACTTGGAACGACGCCCTTGCGGTTTATATTGAGTCAACCTGCCTTAAAATGGGCTTGGTATTTAGCATTAATAACATTAACTATATTTATTATATTTAATGCAAAACGAAAACAACGGATTGTAAAAGTTATTAATCCACAACAAAATACAACAATTGCCTTTACTAAAACCATTGGTAATTTGTACTTTGAAACAAAAGATCACAATACCATAATAGACAAAAAAATCACCTTTTTCTTGGAGCATATCAGGCGTGCCTATCTTCTAGATACACAACTTTTGGATGAAAAATTCATAAAGATCTTATCTTTAAAATCTGGACAGGACCTTGGAAGCCTTAAAAAGTTAATCAACCGTATTGTACATTTAAAAGCCAAACAAAGCTGTACAGAAGATGATTTATTAGGCTTAAATAAATTAATAGAAGATTTTTACACGAAATAAACTATGGAGAATTTAGACAATACTCAAAACGATAATTTAGAATCTAATGTTGAATCTCAATCTAGCGACAATGTTCCCTTTGAGAACATTGATAGCCCAGCGCATGACATAAACTTCAAAAATCGCATTGATTTAAGCGAATTACAGGATGGTATTATGCTTATTCGAAATGAAATAAGTAAGGTTATTGTTGGGCAGAAAAGTATGATTGACATGCTTATTGCTTCTATACTTGCAAATGGACATTCACTTATTGAAGGTGTTCCGGGTGTTGCTAAAACAATATCCGCCAAACTGTTAGCGAAATCTTTAGAGCTTGGGTTTAGTCGTATTCAGTTCACACCAGATTTAATGCCGAGTGATATATTAGGAACCTCAGTTTTTGATATGAAAAGTTCAAAATTCGATTTTAAAAAAGGCCCTGTTTTTTCTAATATGATTCTCATAGATGAAATAAATCGTGCTCCAGCAAAAACACAAGCAGCATTGTTTGAAGTTATGGAGGAACGCCAAATAACAATCGACGGCCATACTTATAAAATGGATCTACCTTTTATTGTTCTCGCTACCCAAAATCCGATAGAACAAGAAGGAACTTATCGTTTGCCAGAAGCTCAATTAGATCGCTTTCTCTTTAAAATTGAGATCGATTATCCCAACCTAGAAGAAGAAATAGAAATTATTAACCGTGAACAAACATTACAAGGTGCTGTAAAAACAGATCAAATTACAGCCCACTTAAGTAAAACTCAAATTGAAAAGTTTCAGGGTTTAGTAAATCAAATTATTATAGAATCACATTTGGTAAAATATATTGCAGATATTATAGTAAACACCAGAAACAACCCCTTTCTATATTTAGGAGCTTCTCCTAGAGCGTCCATTGCTATATTAAAAGCGAGTAAAGCTTTTGCCGCAATGAATGGTCGGGATTTTGTAACTCCTGAAGACATTAAACAAGCTGCAATCCCTGTATTACAACATCGTGTTATTGTAACTCCAGAGCGTGAGATGGAAGGTGTTACCACAAAACAAATTATTAAACAAATTATTGAAGCTGTAGAAATTCCGAGATAATTAACAGTATTCAACGAGATATTAAAATTGAAGACCAATAAATAACCCTAGTGAAACTATTAAAACCATTTTATATACAAAACCGTTTCTTTTATACTTGCTTAGGCATTACAGTCCTGTTTATACTAAGTTTCGTGTTTCCAAGATGGTTTAACATTGTAAAACTTCTATTTGTGGTTCTTATAGGATTTACAATGTTAGATACTTTTCTTCTTTTTTCTGCAAAACGAGGTATTAAAGGGATTCGTAATTTGCCTGAAAAATTCTCTAATGGTGATCAAAATCCCGTTGGTCTATCTATTGACAATTATTATACATTTATGGTTTATATTAAAATTATAGACGAGATACCTGTACAATTCCAGATTAGAAATTTCAATATTGAACGTAAGCTCCTAGCATCGAGTAAAACGGAATTACAATATAACTTACGCCCAACAGAACGTGGCGAATACCATTTCGGTAAGTTAAATATATATACCCGGTCTGTTTTTGGTCTAATTGCTAGGCGATTTAGTTTTGACGATCACACTATGATACCCACATACCCCAGTTTTATGCAATTGCGTAAATATGACTTAATAGCTATAAGTAACAATCTTAATCAATATGGCATAAAAAAAGTCAGAAAACTAGGACATACCATGGAATTTGAACAAATAAAAGAGTATGTTCTAGGTGATGATTTACGTACGATAAACTGGAAAGCTACAGCCAAGAAAAATCAACTCATGGTCAATCAATTTCAAGATGAAAAATCACAACCTGTATATTCAGTAATTGATAAAGGGCGCATGATGAAAATGCCTTTTGAAGGCTTAACGCTTTTAGATTATGCCATAAACGCTTCTTTAGTAATTTCCAATGTTGCCTTAAAAAAACAGGATAAAGCTGGAATTTTCACATTTTCGAAGAAAGTAGAAAACATGGTAGTAGCAGAGCGACGAACCTCCCAAATGAACTTAATTCTAGAGAGCCTTTACAATGTTAATACCGACTATTTTGAAAGTGATTTTGGGAGGCTATATGCCGATGTGAAACGTAACATTACGCAACGGAGTTTAGTTTTATTATATACAAATTTTGAAACATTGGATGGACTACACAGACAGTTACCATTTTTAAAAGGTATTGCTAAAAATCATTTATTGGTTGTTGTTTTCTTTAAAAACACAGAACTCAATAGCTTAATCACCGAACCAGCACAAACTATACAACAAGCTTATGATAAAGTGATTGCAGAAAAATTTGCTTATGAAAAACGGTTAATAGTAAGCGAATTAAAAAAATATGGAATCTATTCAATTTTAACTACTCCGGAAAACTTAACTATTGACACCATCAATAAATACCTGGAAATAAAAGCAAGAGGTTTATTGTAAAAAAGTATATTCCCTTCTTCGTGTCTTCCAACTTCAAACTTCCAATCAACAAAATAACATTTCGTCATTAAAAAATTACAGTTCGGTTTTTAAAATTATATAATAAACTGACTTATATAGACTTTTACAGTGTTAATCAAAAAAAATAAAACGAATAATATGAAAACACTAATTAAATTAATTGTATTTGTACTTTGTACAACCTTCGCAAATGCTCAAGACAACAATGGTCAAACTATTACTGTAAGTATTGACAATGTTTTGAATAACAAGGGCAAAGTTGTCATTTCATTACATACCACCGAAACATTTATGAAAGGGCCTGGCGTTCAAAATGTAGAAACTAAAATTAAAGATGGAAAAGTAAGCGCCATTTTCAAAAATATTGAGCCTGGCGAATATGCCATTTTAGTTTTACACGACGAAAATGAGAATAATCGAATGGATTTTGAACTTAATGGCATGCCAAAAGAAAATTTCGCCACATCAAATAATATAATGAGTTTTGGTCCACCACAATTTGGAGAATCTAAATTTGAAATCAAATCTGAAGACATCAATCTAAAGATTAGATTTTAACCCACAATTTAAAATTAATATAATCGTCATTGCATTCACTTATTAAATTAAAGTTGTAACAATGACGATTATACATTCGCTTAATTAAATGCTTTCATTAAACCAAGCCTTCATCATCCAAATTGTTTTTTCCTGAGCAGTAATAAAATCACTCATCATCGCATTGGTGCCTTCATCGTTAGCATCATCAGACTTTTCTAATAATGACCTTTCTATTTTAAGCAATACTGTTAAAGAATCAACAATTAATCGCATCGCCTTTTCATCTTGTGAAATATTTTTTCCAACTGGAACTTTTGCTCTAGAAATATAATCTTCAAAAGTATGGAATGGTGTTTCCCCGAGTGTTAAAATTCTTTCTGCAATATCATCAACATTTATATTTGCTTCAGTATATAACTCTTCAAACTTCACATGCAAATCAAAAAAGCGTTTGCCTTTTATATTCCAATGAATTCCCCTCAAATTTTGATAATATATTTGAAAATTAGCTAATAAGTCGTTTAAATCATTGGTTAAATCTTTGGTTTTAAAAATGTCTAAACCTAAACTATTATATGTCATATTATGTTTATTTTAAATATTCACTACAAATTTAATCTATAATAAAGGGGTGTTTCTATAAATTTTATTGATAGTTTTTATATCTTTATAGCCTAAATCAATAAACATGACAATTACTCAATTATACTATGTCTTGGCCGTTGCCGAGCAGCAAAATTTCACAAAAGCAGCTGAAAAATGTTTCGTTACTCAGCCAACATTAAGCATGCAGATTCAAAAATTGGAAGACCAACTCAATATTTTAATATTTGACAGAAGTAAAAAGCCTATTGAACTAACAGAAGTAGGTAAAAAAATTGTACATCAAGCACGAAACATTGTAAATGAAGCTGATAGAATAAAGGATATTGTAGACCAACAAAAAGGCTTTATTGGAGGTGAATTTAAACTAGGTATTATCCCAACAGTCATGCCTACATTACTACCGATGTTTTTAAAGTCATTCATTAAAAAATATCCCAAGGTAAAATTGAAAATTGAAGAATTGACTACGGAAGAAATTATTTCAAGAATTAACGATGGGCATCTAGATGCTGCAATAGCGGCTACACCTCTAGAAAATGAAAATATTAAAGAGCGGGCTTTATATTATGAACCTTTTGTAGGTTATGTTCCTGACAACCATAGATTAACCGAAAAAAAATCGATTACAGTTGATGATTTAGAAATTGAGGACATGCTATTACTTGAAGATGGCCATTGTTTTAGAGATGGCGTAATAAACCTCTGCAAATCATTCAAAAAACACGATGAGGATAAATTTCAATTGGATAGCGGGAGTATTGAAATGTTGGTAAAATTATCAAATGAAGGCTTAGGAATGACGCTACTTCCATATTTGCATACACTGGATATTAAAGATAGTGAAAAGAAAAATTTACATTACTTCAATGAACCATCCCCTGCTAGGGAAGTGAGTATAATATATCACAAGAGCGAGCTTAAAATGCAAATTATAGAAGCCTTGCAAAATGTGATTTCCGGAATAATTAGAGGTGCAATTGCGTTTCAGAATGTACAAATTATTAGTCCTATAACGAAATAAAAAGAGCGACCAGTGGTCGCTCTTTATTTTATTTTTCCAAATATATTAAACATTTGTCTAATTCCGGATTTTGCTGAACTAGAGAGTTAATAAAAATCTTTAACTCTTCAATTTCATAAGGTAATAATCGTTGGAGTGCTTTTTCCAACTCCTTACAAAATAAAGACACATCAAAACTTACTTTTTTAAGTACAGTTTTCGTGTACTCAAACATTGCTCTTGCCATAAATATTCCTTAGTTTTTGTTAGTTAAAATTTAAAAGTAGAAATTATCTATAGGCTATTTTGTTTTAGTTTGATATGTTTAAATTTAAGGAAAAAAGTGATTCGTTTTAAGTTTAAGTAAAACTTTAACACTAAAAGCCAACAAAATCACAATATAAAATAGGCTCTAAAAAGTTAAAATCTATTGTCACCATCTAACAAATCTCCTAGCCCCCCCAACAAGCTTCCTTCTCCTTTATCTTTCCCACCTCCTCTGGGAGCACTTGCCAATACACGATTTGCTAATCGGCTAAACGGCAAGGATTGTATGTAAACTGTTCCTGGTCCTTGTAATTTTGCAAAAAATAAGCCTTCACCTCCAAAAATAGTATTCTTTATTCCACCAACAAACTCGATATCATAGTCAATACTTTGAGTAAAACCTACAATACATCCAGTATCGACTTTCAAAGTTTCACCACGTTGTAATACTCTTTTTGCCATGGTTCCTCCTGCATGAACAAAGGCCATACCGTCACCTTCCAATTTTTGCATAATAAACCCTTCTCCACCAAACAGGCCTCTACCTAAACGCTTACTAAATTCAATTCCAATACTAACTCCTTTCGCGGCACATAAAAAAGCATCCTTTTGACATACAAATTTACCATCGAATTCGGTTAAATCTATAGGAACAATTTTACCTGGGTATGGTGAGGCAAATGATACTTTTCGTTTACCTGAAAGTGTACTATAGAAAGCAGTCATGAATAAACTCTCTCCAGTTAAAATACGCTTTCCTGCTCCCAAAATTGAGCCTAAGAACCCTTCGTTTTTCTTTGAGCCATCTCCAAAAATGGTTTCCATCTTTATTCCATCGTCCATCATCATAAAACTTCCTGCCTCGGCAACAACCCCTTCTTGTGGATCCAATTCAATTTCTACAAATTGCATTTCTTCTCCATAAATTTTATAATCAATTTCGTGTGCTGTCATAATTTTAGTTTTTGTTGATTCAGTTATAGGTTGACCAGTATTCCATTTTGTTACAGTAATATTGAAAGTTTCAATGATTCAAATCAATAATTTGGGTTTTAAAGTCAACAAATTTCACTAATAGATATGGCTAAGAGTTTTTCAACTTTAAGCTCCACTCAAAATTGAAATTAGAAACTTCAATGCCCTCTGTATTAGTTCCTATAGCATGCAATACAATTGATTGCCCTTCTCCAGTAGTAATCGCTTTAGAAATAGTTTGATCAATAATGTGGCCCTCATTACATACAAATGTAATTCTACCAGTTGCCTTTTTAGTGAAGCTTGCATTATTAGTTGCAACTAACATTGAGATTTTCTCCCCACTTTCTCGTATTTTCATCATGACCAGAGCCCCTGTGGTTAACTCTGCAGCCATACCTTGAACTGCCCAAAACATCGATTTAAATGGATTTTGATTAATCCATTTGTACTTAACAGTGACCATACACTTGGTGGAATCAATATATTTTGCACGTACACCACATATATAAGCCGATGGTAACTTAAACATTAAGAACATATTGAGTTTACTGGGACTTAGCTTCATAATTTTTATAAGTTTTTACTAAAATAAATAAAATATCCAACATAAGAAAGTGTTAAAGTTATGTTAATTATAGTACTATGTTTTGCATAATACCTTCTTTTAACCATATATTTGCATAAGAAAATACTATATAAATCTATCATGTTAACAAAACACCATAAAAATTTAGCCGCTATAATTCATTTATCAGCACTTTCGAAATTTATATTTCCACTAGGAAATTTAATAATGCCATTAATATTTTGGACCATTAATAAAGATAAATCTGATTTTATAGACAACCATGGCAAACAAGCTATCAATTTTCAATTAAGTATTTTAATCTATACAATTATTATTGGCTGTTTAACTATTCCTCTATTTTTATTTGGCATTTTAAACAGTGTAAGTTTCCCAGAATTCTGGCATACTTACGATTTCGATTTTCACCTTTCACGGCATGATAATTTCAATTTTATAATTGTATCAATTCTGGCAGGATTACTAGTAATGGCCGCCTTTGTTTTAGAAATTGTTTTTATAATCATTGCCACAGGTAAAGCTAATAAAGGAGAACCATATAAATATCCAATCACGATCAATTTTTTAAAGTAAAATCATCAATCAATCAATCATCAATCATCAATCAAAAAACGATCAGTTATTATGAACTTAAATTCTACATCCTTTGACATTATTACGATTCCATACGATGGTTAGAATATAAATAATTTATTACACATGAAAATAGAAAACACAAAAGCTCAAATGCGTAAGGGCGTTTTAGAATATTGCATCTTGTCGGTCCTAAAAGATGACGACGCATATGTTGCTGAAATTCTAGGCACCTTAAAAGATGCAAAAATGCTAGTTGTTGAAGGCACTATTTATCCGTTGCTTACACGACTAAAAAACGCAGGTCTGCTGAATTATCGATGGGAAGAATCTACTTCTGGCCCACCAAGAAAATATTACGGCTTAACTGAAACAGGGAAACTATTTTTAAACGAATTGAACAGTACTTGGGGAGAACTAAAAAATGCCGTTAACTTAGTAACTAGACAAAAAACAACAAAAAAATGAATAAAACAGTCAACATAAATTTAGCAGGTATATTTTTTCACATAGATGAAGATGCATACTCAAAATTACAACGCTACCTTGAGGCTATTAAACGTTCATTCACTGATTCCCAAGGGCGTTCAGAAATTATTTCAGATATTGAAGCTCGTATTGCTGAGCTTTTTACTGAAAGAATTCAAGACGAAAAACAGGTTATTTCGGCTAAAGAAGTCGAGGAAGTTATTACAGTAATGGGACAACCTGAAGATTATTTAATAGATGAAGAAATATTTGATGACGAGCCTAAAACTCAGGAACGTAAATCATCTTCATCTAGAAAATTATATAGAGACACAGAAAACGCATATATTGGCGGGGTTTCTGCTGGATTAGCTCATTATTTCGACATAGATACACTATGGATTCGTCTAGCTTGGGTCATATTAGTATTAGTAGGAGGTACAGGTATATTTGTTTATATCTTACTATGGGTATTAATGCCATCAGCTGAAACAACTGCCGAGAAATTGGCCATGTCGGGAAAGCCTGTTAACATTACTAATATAGAACAAAAAGTAAAAGAAGGGTTTAGTAGTGTTAAGGACAGCCTAGAAGATGTCGCTGATCGTGTAAAGAATAAAGATTACGAAAAAGTGGGGAACAAAGTACAGTCTACTTCACGCTCATTTTTTGATGCTTTAGGAAGTGTTATTATGTTTTGCTTTACCATATTTGCAAAGTTTTTTGGAATAATTTTAATGATCACTGGAGCAGCTACTTTAATTGGATTAATCGTTGGATTATTATCATTAGGAGTTGCCGATATTTTTCATTTTCCAGGAATTGATATGGCAGATGTTGTTAGTTCAACCGATCTTCCTATTTGGTTAGTTTCAGTTTTAGTTTTATTTGCTGTTGGAATTCCTTTCTTCTATATTTTTATTTTAGGATTAAAAATATTAGTTGGAAATTTAAAATCACTAGGGAAACTGGCAAATTTCACACTTCTTGGAGTTTGGTTAGCAGCAATCATTACGCTCTCTGCCTTTGCTCTTAATGAAGTTAGCGAATTTTCAAGAGATGCTAATGTGATCACTAAATCTGAACTAAATATAACCGCCAATGATACTATATATGTAAAAATGGCTAGTAATGATATTTATTCTAAAGGAATTTATAGAGACTACGATTTTGACGTTGTTTATAACGAAAATGACGAAAAGAAAATTTATTCATCTAATGTTAGACTAATTTTCAGATCGACTATAGATTCATTAGCGACAATAAGCATAGAAAAAAATGCTAGAGGGAGCAATTATCAAAACGCAAAAGAACGTGCTCAAAACATTGAATATACTTTTGATTACAACTCGAACGAATTATTACTTGATGGTTATTTTTTAACCGATGCTGAAAACAAATTTAGAGATCAAGAAGTTGAGGTCATTATATATTTACCTGAAGGAAGTATTGTTAATACTGATGGAAACACTTATTCCTTCCATCGTAATTATGGTCATTATAGAGATATTATTGACAATGGTGATGAAAATCAATATTTAAAAGTTATTAAGGATGATGTCATTTGTTTAGACTGTGGTCATAATAACAACAGCGATTTAAACATTGATTTGAAAAACGACAAAGCTTCTTTAAAATTAGATAATGATAGCCTTAAATACCAAGATGAGAACGTAAAAGCAACTATAGACTCTAGTGGTATTAGTATTAAATCAAAAAACAATTAACAATTGAGCCCAAAACTATTACAGTTCAGGCGCTAAAATTATAAAAACATAAGTATTATAAATACTTTTATTAAAAATCAATCAAAAAAATCACACTATTATGGCAACACTCATGAAAATCATCGTTGGCTTTATTATAAGCCTAACATTAATGTCCTGTCAATTTAATTCAAACTTTAGTTTTGGGGTTAAAGGCAACGGGAATGTACAAACTGTAGAACGTAACATCAGCGACGACTTTACCGAAATAAAAGTTAGTAGAGGATTGGACGTCTATTTAACACAAAGTGATGAGGTTAGTTTATCGGTTCAAGCCGATGAAAACCTACATGACATCATTATGACCAAAGTTGAAAATAACGTATTACGTATCTATGCTGATGAGAACATTAGCTATGCAGCTTCTAGAAAAGTTATGGTAAATATTAAAAATATTGAAAAGATAACTTCAACAAGCGGAAGTGATGTCTATTCAACTAATACAATTATTGCTGAGCATTTAGAACTTAAAACAACCAGCGGAAGTGATATGGAACTTAACGTTGACGCAAATGTTATTGACTGTAAATCTACAAGTGGTAGCGACTTACGCATTTCTGGAAAAACAAATAAATTATATGCAGAAGCTACTAGCGGTAGTGACATTAAAGCAGGAAACCTAAAAGCAAAAATATGTAATGCAAGAGCAACAAGTGGCGCCGATGTAACTGTAAATACTTCCGAAGAATTATATGCGAAAGCTTCAAGTGGTGGTGGTATTAAATACCATGGTAATCCAGAAAGGGTGAGTAAAAAAGACGGTGTTTCAGGAAGCGTGAGAAAACAATAAATCAACCTAACAAATCCTGTATTACCAACCTACAGGATTTGTACAATATTATGTTCTTTTAAAAAGAGCATTTTAACCAATCATGTTTAACCATCTCAACAGTAATTCATTACTTTGGGATGGTTTTTTTGTAGTAACATCAATAAAAAAGCCGAAGCAATTGCTTCGGCTTTATATATATATAATGCAAATATTAAGCTTCTATTGTCACTTCTTTAGCTGCTAAATATCGTTCAGCATCTAAGGCAGCCATACATCCTGTTCCAGCAGCAGTTACCGCTTGTCTATACACATGATCTGCAGCGTCTCCACTTACAAACACGCCTTCAACATTGGTTTTAGCTGTTCCAGGCACATTGATGATATATCCAGTTTCATCCAAATCGATATAATCCTTAAAAATATCCGTATTTGGCTTATGTCCGATGGCTACAAAAAATCCGGTTGAAGGAATTTCTGTAAGAGCTCCAGTTACATTGTTTTTAGCACGTACCCCTGTTACTACTTGACCGTCTCCTAACACCTCATCAGTATTAGTGTTGAACATGATTTCAATGTTTTTAGTATTTTTAACTCTTGATGCCATGATTTTAGACGCTCTAAATTCATCACGCCTCACTAACATAGTAACCTTTTTACAAAGTTTAGATAAGTAATGAGCTTCCTCACATGCAGAATCTCCAGCACCAACAATGACAACTTCTTGATTTCTATAGAAAAACCCATCACAAACAGCACAAGCAGAAACACCGCCACCTAACTTCAAATATTTTTGTTCAGATTCAAGTCCTAAATACTTAGCCGATGCTCCAGTTGAAATTATTACTGTATCACAATGTATTTCTTTAGTTCCATTAATCCATACTTTATGTACATCTCCAGAAAAGTCAACTTTAGTTGCCCATCCATCACGAACATCTGTTTCAAATCTTATGGCTTGATTTTGTAACTCAATCATCATTTCAGGACCAGTAATACCCTCTGGATATCCTGGGAAATTCTCAACTTCATTAGTTGTTGTTAATTGCCCTCCTGGTTGTGTCCCTTGGTATAATACTGGTGACATATTAGCTCTGGCAGCATAAATAGCCGCAGTATATCCTGCAGGTCCAGATCCTATAATTAAACATTTTACTTTTTCTATCGTTTCAGACATAATTCTTTTCTTATTTATAACATAACAAAAGTAGCTTTTTTGTATAAATCCTTACTTAGAAGTTATCAACAGTTCTTATGAAAATATAAGCTTTAACTATAAAAAAACTTAAATCTTGTTTATTCATGGGTTACATACTTATTTTTAGACACCTCCTTTACCTTCAAAGGTTCGCTTATTGATGAGGACTAACATTGTTACTTATTCCGTTATAACAAAATGAAATCTAACATTTTATAAAATAATTTTTACAGAAATGACTGTGGTTTTCCAATAGAAAACTTGGTAACCCTTATGATGAGAATTTTATTTCCAAATTAGTCTGTAAGATTTGTTTTTCACGAGCCTTCTGATGTTATATACAATTAGCATATTACCATTAAAGACGAGCACGGCTTTTAGTACATGCACAATTACTAATGCCTCGCAAAAAGTCGAAACCAACAGTAACTGCATGCGTACCAGAATTATATGCTGAGAATTTATTGGTTGTAAATTGATAGGCATATCCGAAATAGAAAACGGACTGTTTAAAACCTACCATTGGACCTATATTAAGTGGTTTCAAAAATTGATCGTTGAGAAAACGATATGATATTCCTGCCCAAAAGTAATTGTCGTCTCTTCCATACTTTCGAAGCTTAAAGTTTATATCTGTACTTGCCCGCTTATCGCTATTAAATAATTGATAATAAATTGATGGCTCAAATTCAATACTATCTTCTTTGGTTTGACCAAATGTATATCCAGCATATACTTGATAATTTAATAGTAGATTAGGCTCTAATACTCTTATATTTCCATCAATTTCTTTCTTTAGGATATTATTTAGGTTCAAACTTAAAAAGAAGGCTCTAAATCGATAAAGTGCGCCAATGTCAAAGTTGTTATTAGAAGTACTTCTATTGTCAGTAACAAATGGATCAATTGTTGGGTTTTCAAAGGTCGTATTAAAATTATTAGTGTCAATTTTAAAATTATTGATGTTATAAGAAATCCCAAGCGATAAATATTGCTCAGTAATAAAATCCAAAATAAGGTGATGTGCAAATGAAAATTTCGCACCGGTTTGAATAGTGTTTCCGTTTCGATCATTATAAAATGAAATTCCAAGGCCTGAACGTTCACCTATTCTAATATCTCCATAAAACGATTGATTATCTGGTGCACCCTTGATTCCAACCCATTGTGTCAACCCATTAGCCCTTAGTTTTAAATTATCGCCAATACCTGCAAATGTTGGGGAAACTACAAAGTTATTATCTGCCAAGTATTGTGTAAATACGGGCAAATTCAACTCTTGACTATAACTGTAAGTCGCGGTAAAGAGAAGTGAATATATAATTAATTTTTGCATTTGTTAAGTTTTAGTGTTAGGTAGCATACCATCCTGTTTTTTTATCGGTATAATGTAAAATGACCAACGAAGTGACGATTATCATTTGCATCGTTTAATTTTACAACATACCAGTAATCACCAGTAGGAAGCTCATTGCCTTTATATTTACCATTCCATTTTTCGCCTTGTCTAAGTGTAGCAATAGCACGACCATATCTATCAAAAATATCGAACATAAGATTTGGATATTGATTGGTACACCCTGGACCCCATTCATCTAAAACACCATCGCCATTTGGTGTGAAATAATTGCTAATACAGACATCAATAAACTCCATAAATATTGAAGCAGTAGCCATACAACCATTAGTATCGGTTACTGTAACTGTATAGGTTCCTGTTTCATAAATGATAAATGTATTTGTATTTCCGAGTGATTCTCCATTTAATATGTATTCATAAGGAGCAGAGCCGCCATCTGAAATTGCTGTAATTTGATTAATCTCGCCCTCTTCTAAGGCCAGTGTTAGTGGGTCAAAACTTGGAATATCAAAAAATTCTGTTCTTTGAGTGCATCCATTGGTATGTCTTACATCTATAAAATGGCTTGCTCCTGTTGGCACATCAACAAATACATTACTAGTTTGATATGGAGCACCATCTAAGGAGTAGTCTAAATCTGAAAGATCAGAGATGTTATCATCCACAGTCACAGTTACAGTATTAGTTACGGTATTGAATGATAAATTATTTACACAACCAAATTCAACCGCAACCATTGGATCAATTAATACGGATTCAGGGAAAGTGATATTCCATTCAGACTCACATCCTAGAGCATCACGTACATAAACAACATGATCTCCACCTGCCAACCCTGTAAAACCGAATTCTGTTTGCGTTAATAACCCGGTTGAATAAGTTCCATTTATTTCATCTAAACTCACACTGTAAGGCATATTACCTCCTGAAATACTAACACTAAATTCACCATCCATATCGCCTTGACAAACTTCAGGTAAAATCGATCCGCCAGCAATATTGAGTACTACTGGAATAGGATCATTTATCGTTAAATCAATAATCACAAAGCAACCAAATTCATCCTGTGCTATTGCTTGATATGCCCCTGGTGCTAAATCTTCAAAAATTGGTGAATCAAAAAATTGATTCAATTGCGGTGAAATGGCATATTTAAGAGTCCCTGTTCCCCCTGATGCAGTAATTTCCAATATCGCGTCATTACTACCGCTACATGTTACGACGGTTAAGGTGTAATTAGCCACGAGAGGAGAGGACGGTTCGGTAATATTAATTATTACAGACGTTGACAAACAATCTCCACTTTCTACTCTTACCTGATATGTTCCAGCAAGAAGGCTTGCAAAAACGCCTGGACTATCTTGTGTTGGTGCTGGTAAAATATCATTGCCAGATCCATCTTGTAAAGTATATGCATAACTCCCTAAACCGCCTTGCGCGGTTGCTACAATTCTACCGGTATTATCACCAACACAATTAATAAAAACATCTGTAGCTTCTAAATTAACTTCCAATGCAGGTAATGTATCAATTGTTATTTCATTTGATACATTATCTGAACAACCATTGGCATCTCGAACATAATACTGATAAGTTCCAGGTGTAGCTAAAAATGTTACTGATGTAGCAAAAGTTCCTAAAACTGTAGTAAAGGTAGCATCATCACTATAAGTATATGTTCCTGTTCCTCCTGTTGCGCTTAAATTAAGTGTTGCATCTGTTGTACAAGTAGGTGCTGTACTTGCTCCCAAAGTAGCTTGTACTTGGATTGGTTCAGTTATAATAATATCTCCAGAAATAAATTCACAATTATAACCATCTTTTACAACCATATTATATGTTCCAGCTCCTAAATCGGTAAACACATTTGATGATTGCGGTCCTGACGAACTTACAGTAGGCGAAAGCATATTCAATGTATAAGAATAACCTGTGCCTGCCCCACCAGATGTTGCATTAGCAGTTATGACTGCATTAGTGTCTCCAAAACATGACAGCAAAGTAGTACTTGTGTTTACCGTAGTACCAATTGGTGATGGGATAGTAAATGTTATATTATCTGAGGTTATACATCCCCCAGCATCTCTCACATTCACGGTATAAGTACCAGCAGATAAATTAGTAAATGTTCCGTTTGATGAGAAAGAAACTGTTGCTGTTCCTGTTAACTCATATTCATAAGTTCCCCATCCTCCACTGGCAATAGCTGTTATGGTACCACTGTCGTCATCACAAGTTACATTAGATGTTTCATTAGCAACCACTGTTAAAGCATCTGTTGGAGATGAAATTATAACACCTGAAGTGTTTGAACAAAACGGACTAGCCGTCTCGGTGATTTCAACGGTATAAGAGCCAGCAAATAATCCAGTGATAATTATTGGGTTTATTGATGTATTGGCACTCACAACACCAAAAACAGATGTATTTATGCTATCAAATACTTCATAATTATATGGTCCTGAATATCCATTGACATTCAATTCAAATGAACCTGTATTATCCCCAAAACAGGTTACTGCTGCAGGTGACGTTGTAAAAGAAGGCAATATCGCTTCTGGGACAACAATCCCAACATCTTCAGAACATAATGTTGTTATATCTGTTATAGTAACAATATATGCTCCCGATGGCACACCAGAGAACACATTGCCTGCCAAGGTAATTGATGTAGGATTTGGACTTATCGAATAACTATAAGAACCACTTCCTCCAGAGCCTGTTATGCTAATCTGGCCATCATCATTAATACAAGACGGAATAATTGTTACATCTGGAATTAAATTTAATGGAGCAAAAACATCCACTGATACTAAATTACCACAACCATTAGCATCTTGGATCTCAATAGTATGAGTTCCAGATACCAAATTTGATATAGCAAAAGGGGCTGTCAATGTTTGAAAAGTTCCACCATCAATACGATAAGCATAAGGAGCAATTCCTGTTGAAACTAATGTAACATCAATTTCAAATGCTCCATCAACAACGGTACATTGATTATTTATTACAGCAGAGATTATTGGTTCTGGATCAGAAGGTAATACAATAACAGGCGTTGATTTTATACATCCATAAGCATCTTTTACATGGACATAGAAACTATTTGCATCTGCATAAAAAACGCTCGCAGAAGCCCAAAGAAGGTTAGTTGTCAATGGCGGAATAGCAGATGTTGTTAATTGATATAAATATGGAGAAGTACCATTTGTTGCTATTGCACTAATCATTCCTGAATTTGGATTACAGTTTGAGTTTTTATCAACAGTCGCAGATATCCCTAAATCAATAGCCGATTCTGTAATATTAAAAGACACTGTTACTACACCACATCCAGTATTAGCCCCTGTAGTTTCTGTAATTAATACAAAATAAGTTCCATAAGGCAATGGCCCTAAATTGGTTATTGGTAAGGCACCTCCTGCCGGAACTGTTCCAGATCCAGTTATTCCGGTTGTTGTAATAGATAAGGACTCAAATATTTCATAATTCACATCAGTTGCTAAGCCATAAATACTATTTATAGTGAATGAAACGTTACCATCTGCACTACCAACACATGTAATATTATTTGAAATAACAGCATCAGCAATTAAAGTTGAATTAGTTGGAATTGGTGATGTTGCCGATTCATAATAACTGCATCCTGTTGATGCATCATAAACTATAAATGTATAGGTGACTCCAGGTATTAAACTAGTAAAAGTAGCCGATTGACTTCCTGGCAAATCTTCAGGAACCCATGTTCCTCCTGGTGGCGGAAGTGGAATAGATCCTTGATATATATCAAAGAAGAAAGGTCCAGCACTAACTAAAGTTGTACCAATACTAACTAAAGCTTCTCCTCCTAAAGAACAATTTACTGTTGAGGTTATTGAAATATCCAAATCATTTGGTGGCGATGCAACTAGCACATCTTGAATCAAAATTGAACACCCATTAGTATCAACAACCAAAATTTGATACAACCCGAAATCAACAACATCAAACGTTGTTGAGACGGTACCACTCACATTAAGTTCAGACGCCGAATAACCGTTGGTACTAGTTACAAAATAATTATAAGGAGCAGTTCCTCCAGTTACACCATCAATAATAACCGACCCTTTTGAAACACCAGCTAGACTACAGGTTATATCTACGGCATGAGATGCTGCTACAATTGGATCAGGTTCTGATATTATAATGGTTTCTGCATCTGTACAAGATTTAGAATCAGTTAATGTAATTGTATAATTACCAGCCGATAAACCACTAGTTTGAGTTCCATAATCAACTCCAGTTGTGTTATTGTATACATTAATTACAAACGCTGCTGTACCAACCGATGCATTAATTGTAATATCTATAGCCGCATTTGAATCTCCATTACATAAAATAGGTATGGTTTGAGCTACTGATATCATTTCAGGTAACGAAATAGCATTCACAATTTGTACTCCTGATTCAGAAACACAGCCATTTCCATTAGTAATTTGAAATTGATATGCCCCAACAGTAGGGGTTGAATAAACAAATGTTGATTCTGTTGTTCCTAAAGAAGAGAACCCCCCTCCATTTATGGAAACAGCGTACAGATATGGTGCTGTTCCTCCTGAAATTGTCCCAATAATTATGGCATCTGGTGAAGCTGTACAATCCAAACCTTTGTTTAAAACTGTACTCACGGTTAATGGTGGTATTGGGGGAATAGTATAAGACTCACTATAGGTGCAATCGTTGGCACCTCTAACCTGAAAAGTATAAGTTCCTGGAGCTAGATTTGCAAAAATATTTGATGTTTGATATGCTGTAGCAGATGCTAACGGAGCAATAATTTGGTATTCTAAGGGGACTGAACCTCCTGTTATTCCTGAGATGGTTACATCAGAAGTTAAAGTTGGACAACTTAAAGGTGTATTAATAAAAGTTAAATCTGTTGGTGGATCCAGTGGATCTACTGTAATTGATGCAGCATTGAATATGCAGTTATTAGTATCATTTATAGTAATAGTATATGTTCCTGCTGTTAACCCAGTGAATGTATTTCCTGACTGAAAAGTAATTCCATCTATACTATACAAATATGGTGGTGTTCCTCCTGTTACTCCTGAAACTGTAATAACTCCAGTGCTTGTACAGCTATAATTTGTGGTTAAAGTTACTGTGCCATTCACCGCAGCAAGGGCTATAATAGTCACAGTTTGTGGAGTCGTAACACATACATCTGTTCCAAAGGTGTATTGTACTGCTACGTCATAATCACCTGCTGCAAGTCCTGTGAAAATTGGAGAGCTAAAGAATGTAACTCCTCCATCAATACTGTATTCTAGAGTATTTCCGTTAGCATTTGTTACATTGATATTTATCGTTCCTACATCTCCTGCATCTGAACATAAAATATCTGTTCTTGTAATATTAAAATCAGGAGCAGGGATAGCATCTACATTTATAGTTGCAACCGCTGAACAATTATTAGAATCCATAACTGTTATATTATAAATTCCAGCTGAGGTAACATTTATGATTGGTGTTGTTTGAAAATTCGTCGTACTATTCACAAAATAGAAATATGGTGGTGTTCCACCAGCCGGATAAACCGTAATCTCACCATCGATACAGGTTAAAGGTTGCGTAATTGCGGCAGTAGCTGTTAATAATGGGGGGTTGATAATTTCAATAGCTTCTGTAAAAGCACAACCATCTTCAGTTGAAACATTTATTGTATAGATTCCGGGATTTAAATTACTAAATGTATAATCACTTGCCACAATAGGTCCAACACTATTAATTAGCGTTGCGCCAAGATAAATTGAAAAGAAATATTGCGGATCTGCATCATTGGCAGCAATATGAACGCTACCTAATTCTCCATTACAATATGGTTGTGTGATAATTGTTGAAACGGTAAAATTTCTTTCTCTAATTTGAACATCAGGAACGGTAAAAATACATGGATTAGGTGATACCCCGACTTGTCTGATATAAACAGTATAAAAACCTGGCGAAGTAATTGAAAAAATATTACTAGCTTGATAGTTGACCCCATCGATACTGTACTCGTAACCGCTTGGGACATCATTAACAACAATTTCTCCAAGAGTAGTACAAATGATGTCTCTTGACGTAACAGTAGGTACTAATAAGTTTGTATATACGTTAAAATAAAATTGGTTAAAACACCCCCCTTGATAATTTAATGTTAATCGATATTGTCCTGACGCATCAACAAAATAATCTGACCCTGTAGCTACTTGATTCCAGACACAAGTTCCATCTTCATTAGCACAATCTTGATTTGCAACAGAAGCACAACTAGTTTCATTCAATTTTTCCCATATCATAGATGTAGCATCTGTAATATACGTCTGGATGAATCTTGAATCATTCGCTCCACATAAGAATATATTAGGCAGTAATTTTCCATCATTGGGACATGTGACTATTTGATCTGCATACGGTAATACTGGGTTTGGTACATTGGCTCCAAAAGTAATAACATTATACGATTGCTCAATAGATTGACAAGGTGCTACCGCTATATTAAATGAATAATATGTCCCAGTGCTCGTAACTGTAATAGATTGTGTTGTACCAATTTCTGGAGTACCAGTGGGACTTGTTGACCATGAATATGAATCATAACCGTTGGCGGCCGTTAACAGGACACTATCTCCACACAAAATTACATCTTCAGTAAATGTACAATTGAGATCTGCCAAAAAATTAGTCGCAGCCGGGGTTAACAAACAACCTGTATTACTACTTATACTTGGATCATCAGTAATCTCAAAAGCAGGATTTAGTGTTCCGTAATACGTTACAAATGCTTGATTGCTTACTAAATTAGAACAGGCATCACTGAGTAAACTACAAGATTCAACAATAGTTACTTTAAATCGAATTTCTGAAACAGGATCATTTTCTTCTACCACTGATTCGTCAACTCTAAAAATAATTTCTCTGGTAGTTGCATTATAGCTTTCAACAGTTACACCTGCAGGAAGAGAGATAATATCGGTAGGATAGTTAAAAACAATGTTTGTTGGTAGTATATCCCTAATTCTAATGTTTGTAGCATCATCATTTCCAATGTTCTGAAATCCAATGACATAATTTAGCTCATCACCAAGATTTACTAACTGACCACCAATATCGCTTCCAAAGATGTCCTCAACTATTTTTGTGAGCAAAATGTTAGGCTCTATTATTTCAACTGCTAAAGCCAATAGATATTGAAAATAAGTATCTCCACTAGTTTCCAGACGTACCGTTGCAGAGGTGGCATCATTTGCAATAACTGTATTCCCAGGATTTGGAACGACCATTACACCAGTATCAAACCCTAAGGTATTTGTACTATTAGGAATTCTATTATTAACAGGCAGAGCACTTAATTGAGTTACCGAGCTGTTAAAAAAGTTACTTTCCGGACGATCAACAGTTGAGAGTCTTACGCCATTAAGTAATAAACGGTCTCCTTGAATTGGTTTATCTCCTTCTAAGGTGGCAAATGCAAAATTTGCTCTAACTGGTGCTGGCGCTGGGATTGTTCTGAATCCTGAAACAGGAATATCCAAAACAGGATTGCCTCCAGCGACACTAATAGCACTGAAGCCATCAAAACTGGTAATAGATTTCCCAGGGACTGTAGGGTCTTCATAAACTATAAATAAAGACCATCCTGCAGAATTCCCTGTGCCATTTCTAGGGGAATAAGATCCGGTTTGACCTTGCGCTGATGATACATTGGCAATTGTATATGTTCCTAAATCTGATGTTAAACCCGTTACAATAGATGTTACGTCAGCATAACAGGCATATGGGAAGCTATTGCCTCCATCTACAGATGCTCCATTAGCATCAAAAATAACGCTACCTACAACATCATTGTACCCTCCTGTTGGACCTTTAAATTTTATGTTAGTAATAGGTTCTGATCCTTTGGTAACTGCTCCCCAATATAAACCAGCATGGATAATTTTATAACAATTAGGATTTGGTATTTCTAAATCGGCGCTAGAAGAATTATAGGTTGATACATCTCCATCAATGTCAATATATTGCATATTAACATTGTGATTATAAACTGAATTATTATTAAATGCATTATTATCAGGTCCTAAAATATTATTTCCAATTAGGACAATATCTCCTTTAACATCTTGATCAAATCTAGGTGTAAATGGCACGAAATTTTGTGCAAAAGACTGTAAACCAAATAAAAACAATAAAGCAACTAGACAAATCTTAACATAAGTAGGTTTTTTCATGATTATATATATTTTACACTTTTGTCTACGTGGGGAATCGCTTAAAAAATGTGAGGTCTATTTTTCTATTTTTACTATTGACAGCTTTCTATTATAAGGTCTGCCCTTGTTTGATTGCATTGCCTTTTTAGCCGCCTCTATGTTGCTGAATTTTTCATAGTAAATAAAATATTTACTTGAATTTAGATCATAGAAGAAATCTATATTTTCTCGTCCTGCTGATATGGCTTTAGTTAAAAACTTATCTCTTTTGTTGACATCACTATGCACTGCAAGAACCATGTAATATCCTTCATCAACATTCTTAACATCCTTAACAATTTGAATATTATCTAAGACTCGCTCTTCTCCAAAATCAAAGTCTTCTTCTTTAAATAATTGATTAGAACCAATACCGGTATTCTGTTTTATTTGAACAAGCCTAGCCCTATCTTTTTCATATCTATCTTCTTCATTATCATAAAGTGCTCGTTTTATTCTTCGATTACGCTCAAATTCTAAATCAACATCAATTCTTTCTAATCTTGAAACCAAAGTTACCTGTGATCTTAAAGATTGTTCCTGTTCTTCTTTTAATTGTTGAATTGCAGCACGATAATACTGGTTGGTAGCATCATTTTTATTCGATATAGTTTTATGTCTATCATTATATTGCTGCTCTAATTCTAGAATGTTTTTATTTCTTTCACTAATAGTATAATCCACTTCTATTTTCAATGCTTCTAAAGCTCTATTCTGCGCTGTTATACTTTTAAAAGGTTTGGGCTCTTGATAAATACCTTGTTCGCTTAAATCGTTTTCTTCTTTTAAAGCTTCGAGGTCTTTATTTTTACGCTCAACAGCAAGGTCTAATCTGCTAAGTAAATCCTCTTGTTTTAGTTTAGATGCTTTGGCTAATTCTGTTATACTAAACATCGATACCGCCGTCTCATCTTTATGTGTTATAGATCTCTTAACTTTTTCTTCAGCCGCTACCACTAACCTTGCTTCTTCCTCCTTTTTAACTTTAGTGGCTAATATTATAGCCTCAAGTTGTTCTTCTTTTATACGAGCCTCTTCATCTGCTTTAGCTTTAGCTTTTTGTTGTGCTTCTTCCTCCTTTTTAACTTTAGCCGCTAATATTATAGCTTCAAGTTGTTCTTCTTTTATACGAGCATCTTCATCTGCTTTGGCTTGAGCTACTTGTTTTGCTTCTTCCTCCTTTTTAACTTTAGCCGCTAATGCTATAGCCTCAAGTTGTTCTTCTTTTATACGAGCATCTTCATCTGCTTTGGCTTGGGCTACTTGTT
>MAAC01018423.1_pt1 | contig 67201 bp, 59 predicted proteins | sample 1115981 | NCBI WGS metagenome assembly MAAC01 (sample SAMN04961126, study PRJNA320927) | seawater metagenome | isolation source: sample BD02T64 sea water enriched with oil for 64 days | place: USA:Gulf of Mexico | collected 2013-07-27
GACCGCTTGAATGCCACGCCAAGAAAGTGCCTGGGATGGAGAACTCCAACTGAAGCCTTCAGGGACGAGCTTATGAAACTGAGATAGAGCAAACTGTCGCAACGACCCTTGAGATTCCAATCGGAGCAGACGCACCAAAAACTAACTTGCTTCACAAAGGCTGGCTCAGCAAGCCAATGCCAACTCTGAGCATCGCCCAGATTGGTTGTCAAATTTGACACTTCCTTCCATTTTTTCAATTCTGGAAAATGTTCGCATTTCAGCCTGTTTGCAACGGGATCAAAAAATTTCTGACAGATGAAATTGTATACTCATAAGACGTGGATTGATTGGGACCTGAGTTTCCAACGTGATTTAGTTATCGACATCACAGCTAAGCCTGCCAACAACGCCAAGGCCAAAGACTGTAGAAACAGCATCACGGTGGAAATACTAGCCGCTGTCAAATCTCGACAGTTCATCCAAGACATACATCCTCCTAATCAAAAATAGGGATTCCTGTTATCAGTTGCAACGGTTGCAGAAAGGCGGTCCAGCTTTTCCCTTTGGTTAATGGCGCCTGGTTTCGGCGACAAATCAAACCATACAGATTCCAACAGAAGAGTGAATTAGTTCGTTTACCCTTTTGAAAGCACTTTACAATGTCAGAATACGTAGCTCTAAATAGCAACAAATCCTGAGACTTGGTCTTCGACAGCGTTTTTTTGTTCTGGGAGGTTCACCACTGCATAAATGCAGCATATTTGCATAATTGTGCAGTGTGGCGGCTGTGAACTGCAAAGAAATGCCGCAAAATTAACCAAGAAAGCCGAATGACTATAGCGGCTTGAAACGCTCTCCTTGCAGAAATGTTGATACGTGTTGGTTTTCTGACCAAAAAATCTGATATTGCAATAATCTACCTATCAAGGCCGTCAAATCGCTATCACAGGGGAGATTTTCCAAGGCATCACTTGGCTTTGTCCGGTGCGTTCGGCTCTCTGGAGGTCGAGACATCAACAAAATAACTAACTTTTCAACACAAGTTCACCGTTTGTGCACGCCTTTTTCGCCTTTCCCGATACTGTGTCGAGTCTCCTCGTGAAAGCAAACCGGAAAACCCAATGGCCTTTTTCGTAAGCCGAAGCATCCGTTTTCCATTGCAATATTGCTGCCACGAAGGGGGTGTTCCAGGATTGCAAAGTAGCTTTGCATGAACGCACTGCTTGGCGTGTGGGTTAACAGTTCCGAAAACCACGTCGGCTCACACATCATTCGGGTCGAAAAGTATTTGGTCACGCCCCTGCCCTTACGACAATGAACGTGACCGAAATTCATGTTGATCAGAAAAAAGCTTGAAGTCCAGTTTGAGCGCGGCCCAGGATCAGCGCGTGCACGTCATGGGTGCCCTCATAGGTGTTAACTGTCTCTAGGTTCATCATGTGACGGATCACTTCAAACTCAAGAGAAATGCCGTTGCCGCCGTGCATGTCACGGGCGTGTCGCGCGATCTCCAATGCCTTGCCGCAGTTGTTCCGCTTGATGATCGAAATCATCTCGGGTGCCGCTTTAGCCTGGTCCATCAAACGACCCACCTGCAATGATGCCTGTAGCCCCAAAGCGATTTCAGTCTGCATATTGGCCAATTTTAGCTGAAACAACTGGGTCTGGGCCAAAGGCCGGTTGAACTGATGCCGGTCCAACCCATACTGACGCGCCGCATGCCAGCAGGCTTCGGCAGCGCCCATTGCGCCCCAACTGATACCATATCGGGCACGGTTCAAGCAGCCAAATGGCCCCTTCAATCCCTGTACATTCGGAAGCAGCGCATCGTCGCCGACTTCGACACCGTCCATCACGATCTCACCTGTGATTGAGGCGCGCAGTGACATCTTGTTCTCAATCTTTGGTGCGCTCAGCCCCTTCATTCCTTTGTCTAAGATAAAGCCGCGGATCTTGCCGCCGTGTTCATCTGACTTCGCCCAGACCACAAACACATCCGCAATCGGCGCGTTCGAGATCCACATTTTTGAGCCGGTCAGCTTGTATCCGGTGGGTGTTTTTTCGGCTCGGGTCTTCATCCCTGCCGGGTCTGAACCAGCGTCCGGTTCGGTCAGTCCAAAACAGCCAATAAATTCACCCGAGGCCAGTTTTGGCAGGTACTTCTGCCGCTGTGCTTCGCTGCCATAGGCATAGATAGGGTACATAACAAGTGAGCTTTGCACCGACATCATCGACCGATAACCGGAATCCACCCGCTCGACTTCGCGTGCGACCAGCCCATAAGCAACATAACTGCCGCCCAATCCACCATATTCTTCGGGGATGGTGGTGCCCAGCAAACCCATTTCGCCCATTTCGCGAAAAATTGAGGGATCACATTCCTCGTTGGCATAGGCGCTGGTGACGCGCGGCTGCAGTTTTTCCTGTGCATAGGCTTTGGCGGCATCTGCAATCATCCGCTCTTCTTCGCTGAGTTGATCACTCAAACGTAGCGGATCTGTCCAGTCAAAACTGTTCAGGTCCGGGGCATCCTTGGCACGCAGCGTCGGTTTGCTATCAGTCATCGTCGTTGTCCTTGATCAGACCTGGAGTTGGGCAAATCTTAACTGCAGGTAAACGGAAAAAACAGCGAGACTTTCACATCATTACATGACTAATAGTCATACATGATAGCTCCTCGACGTTTACTGCCGTCAATCTCTTCCTTGCGCGCATTGGAAGCGCTGGATCGCCTTGGCTCAGCCTCGGCGGTGGCAGATGAATTATCTTTGACTCAAAGTGCAATAAGTCGCCAATTACAGGCGTTGGAGCGGCAATTGGGTGTCGAGTTGGTTGTCAGAGACAAGAAACGCCTGTCCCTGACCACTGAGGCCCAGGATTATGCGGCCGAAATTCGCCAAGCGCTGACACATATTGCTCAATCCACTCTGCGGCTGCAAACGGCTCCGCTGGCAGGAACCCTTAGTCTGGCAATTTTACCGGCCTTTGGAATGCGCTGGCTGATGCCTCGCCTGCCGGATTTCTCGAGGCTGCATCCTGAGGTGACGATCAACATGACGACGCGGTTGGAGCAGTTTAATTTTGCGGGAGAGCCTTTTGATGCAGCGATACATTTTGGTTCTGCAGATTGGCCTGGAACCCAGTCCTTGCTATTGAAGCATGAGCAACTATTGCCGGTTTGTTCACCATCTCTGCTGGGTGATATGCGGGTCAAAAATCCGAGAGAGATTCTGGATCTTCCCCTGCTCCACATTCAAACTCGGCCCCAAGCCTGGAAAAATTGGTTTTCCAGTTTGGGAGTGGAGGGCCAGCCATCTCTGACTGGAACAATGTATGATCAATTCGCAACTATTTCCCAAGCCGCTTTGCACGGCTTGGGGGTGGCCTTGATGCCCGATTATTTGGTTGAACAGGACTTGGCAGCGGGTCGACTGCTGTCTTTGCACCCGACCCCGGTTGAAACCAATGGTGCCTATTATCTGGTTTGGCCTGACTCCAAATCCCGCCATGCTGCATTGATCAAATTCCTCGATTGGCTATCGACCCAATCGCAGCCCGAAGATCCGCTTCCCCGGTGACATTTACCACCGGGTACTTCGATATTTAATTTATTTTTCAAGTAGATACAGTGGGAAATGAATGTCATCCCAGCGCATAACCTGCCCCACGTACCGTGCGTAGTGGATCGTCACCGCCAAATTGGCTCAGAGCTTTGCGTAATCGACCAATATGGACGTCTACAGTGCGGGTGTCGACGTAGATTTCCCGCCCCCAGACGCGGTCCAGCAATTGCTCTCGGCTCCACACACGACCCGGCTTTTCCATAAAAGTTGCAAGCAGTCGGAATTCCGTCGGCCCCAATTTCAAAGGGTTGTCCGCACGACTGACACGGTGGGTTTCAGCATCCAGAACAATATCGCCGTACGCTAGACGCACACCAACGGTCGAGGGTCGCACCCGTCGTAACTGCGTCCGTACGCGGGCCATTAATTCGATCACCGAATAGGGTTTAATAACATAATCATCCGCCCCCGTTTCCAATCCACGAACCTTGTCAACTTCCTCGGTGCGGGCTGATAACATGATGATAGGAATGGCAGATGTTTCAGGGCGTGATTTTAAGCGACGACACACTTCGATGCCGCTGAGGTTGGGCATCATCCAGTCCAGCAACACGACGTCTGGCTTTTCCTCTGACACAAGAAGCAATGCCTCTTCGCCGTCTACTGCCTTGATAACCCGAAATCCGTCGGCCTCGAGATTGTAACAGAGCACCTCGCGCTGCGCCATTTCGTCTTCGACAACCAGTACGGTTGGTTGATCCACTGACATAGGTCAGATCTCCTGAACTTTGGTAGAGGTGGTGTCGGCTTTGATGCGGCCTTCATCCGGTCGGTCGCCCGTAACCAAATAGATAACCTGCTCGGCAATCGCGGTGACATGGTCGCCCATCCGTTCTGTGTTTTTGGCAATGAAATGTAAGTGCATACAGGGGGTTATATTGCGAGGGTCTTCCATCATGAAGGTGAGGAATTCGCGAAAAAGCGCGTTGTACATCTGGTCGACGTCATGATCACGGGCAATTACATCAGCTGCCAGTTCAATGTCGCGCTGGATGTAGGCATCCAGCGCATCTTTTAGCATCCGCTCAACCTCGCGCGCCATTCGACGCAAGGCTGATGTGCCTTCCCTGACTGTTGGCCCTTGCGCCAGTACAACGGTACGTTTGGCCATGTTTTTGGCATAGTCACCAATGCGTTCCAAGTTGGCCGAGATTTTCATGACCGACAGAACCAAGCGCAGATCACCGGCTGTCGGCGAGCGGATTGCGATCAAACGTGCGGCCTCTTCGTTGATCAATTCTTCCAGTGAATCTATGGCCTTGTCGCGGGTGCGAACTTCTAGGGCCAGCTCTTCGTCGCTGGTTTCCAAGGCGCGGGCCGCGTCGATAATTGCGGCTTCGACCAATCCGCCCATTTTCATGATCCGCGCCTGAATAGCCTCCAGGTCGCGGTCAAAGGCGGATGCGATGTGTTGCTCTTCCATGTCTCGTCCCTTTGGGTCAGCCGATACGGCCGGTGATATAACTTTCGGTGCGCGGATCTTTGGGGTTAGTGAAGACCTGTCCAGTCTCACCAAACTCCACCAAGTTGCCCATGTGGAAAAAGGCGGTTTTCTGACTTACCCGAGCCGCTTGCTGCATTGAGTGGGTTACGATCACCACGGAAAACCGCTGGCCTAATTCATCGATCAACTCTTCGACTTGGGCAGTGGCAATCGGGTCCAGTGCGGAACAGGGTTCGTCCATCAACAGCACCTCCGGTTTAGTGGCCACCGCACGGGCAATGCACAGGCGTTGCTGCTGCCCGCCTGACAGGCCGGTGCCAGGGGCCTGCAAACGATCTTTGACCTCTTCCCAGATGGCGGCACGACGAAGCGCGGTTTCTACGATCTCATCCAGCTCGCTTTTGGTGTTGAACATCCCGTGGATTTTGGGGCCATAAGCGACGTTATCGTAGATCGACTTTGGAAACGGGTTGGGTTTTTGAAACACCATGCCAACCTTGGCGCGCAGCTGCACCGGATCCACCCGTTTGTCATAGATGTCTTCACCGTCCAACAGGATCTTTCCAGTGAATCTACAGGTTTGGATGGTGTCGTTCATCCGGTTTAGGCAGCGAAGGAAGGTGGATTTTCCGCAACCAGACGGACCGATAAAGGCGGTGACCGTTTTGTCTTCGATCTTGACGTTTACGTCTTTGATCGCATGTGTGTCACCATAATGGACCTGCACATCGCTGGCCTCTATCTTAATGTCTTGCGTTTCCACTTTTCGCTCCATTAGCGTCATATCGTTCATAGCTTTGCCCCTTCTTACCAGCGGCGTTCAAAGCGACGGCGCAGGATCACCGCGACCGTGTTCATGGTGACCAGGAAAAGCAGCAGAAGGATGATACCACCCCATGCGCGTTCATAGAAAGCGGGGTCTGCCCGCTTGGCCCACTCGTAGATCTGAGCTGGCATAGCCGAGTTGGGCGACATCAGGCCTGATGCAATGCTGTCAGGCGCGTTCGAGGCAATAAAGCCAACCATGCCAATCAACAGCAGTGGTGCGGTTTCTCCCAATGCCTGCGCCAATCCCAGGATTGTACCGGTCAGTATTCCGGGTGCAGCCAGCGGCAGCACGTGGTGAAATACCGCCTGCATACGCGAAGCCCCTATTCCCAGGGCTGCGTCCCGAATACTGGGTGGTACAGCGCTGAGTGCGGCGCGGGTTGAGATGATGATGGTTGGCAGTGTCATCAGTGTCAGCACCAATCCGCCAACTAAGGGTGCCGACATTGGTAGGTGCATATAGTTGATGAACACGGCCAGGCCCAAGATGCCAAAGACAATCGATGGCACCGCAGCCAGGTTTGAGATGTTCACCTCGATAATATCAGTAATCCAGTTTTTTGGCGCAAATTCCTCTAGATAGATCGAGGCCCCAACACCAATGGGCAGCGCCAGCGCAAGCACCACCATCATCATCGACAGTGAGCCCAACATTGCCACTCCCATGCCTGCCGCCTCGGGACGTTGGTCCGAGGCGTCGGCGCCGATTATGAAATCGATATTAAAGGTCTTTTCAATCACACCCGCAGCCATCAGCGCATCCACCAAGTCCAGCTGTGCAGGTGAGATGTTTTTGTCGTTGGCGATGCTGTCTCGGTGCACCCTGCCCTTTAGGTAGCCATCAACGCGGCTCGACGCCAGGAAACGAAACTCAACCGTGTCGCCAATGCGATCAGGATTATTGATAACAAAATCGCGCAGTTGGGCCGCGGCACCCTTGGAAAGAAGTCCCACCAACTGTTTGGATTTCAAGCCAGTTTCAATTCCCAGCTCTTCGACTTTGGCGGTCACGGCAGATTTGATCAGCGGTGCGTAGCCAAAGGTCGAGACCTTCTTGATATCGGCTAGAATACGGTTGCCCTTTTTGTCGATTTTCTTTTCCAGCAGTTCGACCTGTAACGTGATGAATGTTTGTTGATAGGCCCCCAACCCTTTGCTGACGATGGTGGTGACCAGTACCAACAACATCAGCAGGCTGACCGCGATTGCGGCAATTCCGTAAGCCTTGAACCGGGTCTCGGCGGCATTTCGTTTCTTGGTACGGGCACTTTGCGTCAGCAAGGACCCACTGTGTTTCCCTTGGGTGATCATCAGTCGTACTGCTCTCGGTAGGTGCGCACGATATACAGCGCCAGAATGTTTAGCCCCAGGGTCAGCACAAACAGTGACAGTCCCAAGGCAAAGGCCACCAGCGTTTCAGGGCTGGAAAAATCGGTGTCACCAGTCAATTGGCTGACAATTCGAGTTGTAATTGTGGTCATCGATTCCAATGGGTTGACCGAGAGCTTGGCAATAGCCCCTGCGCCCATAACAACGATCATGGTTTCGCCAATCGCACGTGACGCTGCCAGCAAAACCGCTCCAACGATGCCCGGAAGCGCCGCAGGGATCACCACTTGCCGTACTGTTTCAGACTTAGTGGCACCAAGGCCAAGTGAGCCGTCACGCATCGATTGTGGCACCGCGTTGATGATGTCATCCGACAGGGATGAGACAAACGGGATCAACATGATGCCCATCACCAATCCAGCAGTCAGCACCGAAGTTGCGCCGCTCATCCAGTCCAGACCCAAAAGCCCCTGATCTCCGCGACCAAATACCTTCACAAGCATTGGCCCAACAGTCAGCAAAGCGAACAGACCATAGACGATGGTCGGGATCCCGGCCAAGATTTCCAATAGCGGTTTGGCAAAAGATCGGGTTGTCGCAGTGGCGTATTCGGACAGGTAAATCGCGGCGAACAGTCCGACAGGCACTGCGACCAGTAGGGCGATGAAAGAGATGTACAGCGTCCCCCAAAGCAGCGGTAGCATCGAAAGTTCACTATCTCCGCGGAAATTCGGCGCCCAGGTGGTGCCAAAGAAGAAGTCACGCCAGCCGTGCTGGCCAAAGAAGTTGACGGTTTCAAACAGCATTGAAAACACGATGCCAACAGTGGTCAGGACCGCCAGCGATGCCGCGACAATCAGCAAGCCCATAACTCCGCGCTCTACCACGTTGCGGGCACGGTAATCCTTGTCTGTGCGACCATAAGATCTGGAAAACCCAATCAGAGCCAGTAATCCCACCACAATGGTCATCATCAAGCGACCGTCATGGGACATACTGCGGTAACTGCGTGCAGCGTCCAGAATTTCGGGGCGAACGTCAGATCCCAACGCAATGCCCAAACTCCCTAGGCGGCTACGCAGATCAGAGGTTTCGGCATCCAGAAAAACGACTTCACTCTTTGACATAATGCCTTGAGATATCGCTATATTCAGACCTTCAGAGATCCGGCGAACATCGCTCATCATTAGGCCAATATTGGTGTTCTCGGGGATCAGATGTGATGGGATCGTTGACGCGACCCGTGTTTCAATGAACATCGGCTGAGCCAACAGCCAAACGGCGAGAACAGCCAGTGCTGGAACTGATATTGATAAGGCGACATTGGCCCCATAATAATTCGGCAAGGAATGAAGGTTCCGAACCTGACCACCGGCCGATGCCAAGGCGCGGTGGCGTCCTAAGGCAAATCCGGCAGCGGATAGCAGGATCAGGCAGGCAACTAGCCAGAAAGTGGTCATCAACAGCTCCATCGGGGTGTTGCAGCAAGGGGGGTTGGTCCAGCACGCGACCGGGGCGAACACCTCGCCCTAGTCTGTATTTTCAATCGGTTAGACCGATTAGGAGTTGCCACCCATGATGGCTTCTTCGGAAACGGCTTCCTGAGTTTTCTCAAGCTCTGGATCAGAAACCAGACCGTATTCAGCCAGCGGGCCATCAGGACCGGCAACTTCGTCAGCCACAAAGAACTCTGTGTATTCTTTCAGGCCTGGGATGACGCCGATGTGGGCTTTCTTTACGTAGAAGAACAGCGGACGCGACACTGGATATTCACCAGTTGAAATGCTTTCGGTGGAAGGAACAATACCGGACATCGTGGCTACCTGCAGCTTGTCGGTGTTGTTCTCGTAGAAAGCCAGACCAAAGACGCCGATACCGTCCTTGTTGCTTTCAATCCGGGCCAAGGTCTCGGTGTAGTCGCCGTCGATATCGACCGAACGACCATCGGTGCGCAGCGAAATACAGGCTTTTTCAGCGGCCTTCTTTTTGGCCTTGGCTGTGTCACCTTCAGCTGTAGCCAACAGAACGTCGAATGCGCCAGTGGCTTCGCAGCCGGCCAGGATCACTTTGTCTTCAAACACTTCACGGGTACCGTGCTTGGTGCCTGGGACAAATGCCTGAATGGGCTGCGCCGGGAAGTTGGCGTTGACGTCAGCCCAGGTCTTGGCAGTGTTGGCAACCATTGTGCCGTCAACCAGAACCTCGTTCGACAGGGCAAGGAACCAATCGGTGGGGGTGAACTCAAACGAGTTTCCCTGAATGTCACTGGCAAACACAATGCCATCATATCCGATGCGCACTTCGATGATGTCAGTCACACCATTTTCAGCGCATTTGGCGATTTCATTGTCTTTGATAGCGCGCGAGGCATTGGCCACGTCGATGGTGTTTTCGCCAACACCATCGCAGAACCGTTTCAGGCCTGCCGAGGATCCACCTGATTCAACAACAGGTGTTGGGAAGTCAAAATTTTCGCCAAAGGCTTCAGCCACAATCGAGGCATAAGGCAGAACCGTAGAGGAACCAGCAACTTGGACCTGGTCCCGCGCCGAAGCTGCGGTTGCGGATACGGCGGCAATGGCCAGGGCAGAAGCGGACAATTTCACAAAGGACATCTCATGTTTCCTTAAGCAGACAAAAGGTCGATCACCCCATGATGATCTTGCTGCCACTCTTAAGTGGGCTGCATGAGCCTTTTGTGACGCCAGTGTAACAGCTGCATGACAAACACGCCGAAATTTGGAAAATGTTACCGTGGTTTTCCGATAGACCGCGAAAATCTCATGGCTTTCGTTGATATCGATCCGGTTACATTGCTTCACACGCGAAACAGTGAGGCAACATTACTGAACAGATTTACGAGGGCTGCAGCGGCAGCGTAATACAGAATTGGGATCCCTGCCCCAGTTCGCTATCGACCCGGAATCTGCCACGATGACGATTGGTGATATGTTTTACAATCGCAAGTCCTAAGCCGGTGCCTCCCAACTCGCGCGAGCGATGACTGTCAGCGCGATAGAACCTTTCTGTTAGGCGTGGCAGATGGATGGGCGCAATTCCGGGACCGTTGTCGATCACCTGCACTTTGACTGCGGAGCTGCGCAGGACTGGGTCGCGATCCAGAGTTTCCAGCTCAACCCTAACCTCGCTACCGCCATATTTGATCGCATTCTCGACTAGGTTTGTAAAAACCTGCTGCAATTGGTCCGGGTCACCCGTTACTGTAACAGGATCGACGCCGGCATTCAGGATCAGTTCAACATTGTTCGATTTGGCCAGCGGTTCCAAGGACAACAGGGTCGATCTTAACAGATCGGACAGCTCCACCTGGGTCTTTGGCCGCACCCGTTCCTGGCTTTCAACCCGGTTCAAGGACAGCAAATCACCGACCAGCCGGTTCATCCGACTTGCTTCGCCCTCCATGATCGACAGGAAACGATCGCGGGCGTTGGGATCATTTTTTGCAGCCCCGCGCAAGGTTTCAATGAAACCCATCAATGCAGTCAGTGGTGTACGCAACTCGTGGCTGACGTTTGCAACAAAGTCACGGCGCATCTGGCTGGCCTGTTCGCGTTCTGTAAGATCCAGGAACGTCAGCAGAACCGCACCGCCGTTTTGTTCGCCAATCCCCTCGACATAACGCAAGGTGACTTCATGTGTCGTGTTTTGTGCCCCATCATTGGACAAGTGGCTAGTATTGCGGGCTTGTTGATCCAGCAGGCAGGCCTCAATGGCGCTAATGACTGTTGGCTGGCGCAAGACAGTGGCAAAATGACGGCCACGAAGTTGCATTCCAAGCAAGGTTGCACCTTCGGAGTTGGCTCCGATGATGCGTTCGCTTTGGTCGATCAACACTGCCGGCATCGGGATGGCTACTAAAAAACCGTCGATAAGTTGCTGCGACATTGGCCCCTCGTACTTTATGTTTAGCGGCCTACTTAACGCCCTATTGTAACTAAGACGTGGCAGCCGCCACCGCTTGGGTAAACACCGCCAGCAGAACTTCGGGATCTTCCAGGCCAACCGACACTCGGAAGAATCCCTCGCTCAGCCCTAGACTGGTCCTCTCATCCGCAGTCAGCGCCCGGTGCGACGACGAAGCCGGATGTGACAGTGTGGTTCCAACGTCACCCAGCGTTGGAGCGAAATTCAGCCCCTCAGCCTCTCGGGTAAAGATATTGGCGGCACCTCGTCCACCCTCTAGTTCAAAACTGACCATATTACAGCCGCTTGTGCCCAGAAGTAGAGACGCCAAAGCGTGGTCCGGATGGTCATCCCGCATTGGATAGAGCACCCGTTTAACGCCCGGCATCGTCGCCAAGTGATCGGCCAGCAGGACTGCCGTGGCCTGGGCCCGGTCAAACCTCAGTTCAAACGACAACATGCCCCGCTCGGCCAGCCAGCAGTCAAACGGGCTGGGGGTCATGCCGGTGGTAATTGCAAAGATCCGCATCTGCTCGTTTATCGCCGGATCGCGCGCTACCGCATAGCCCAACATCACGTCCGAGTGGCCGGCCAGTAATTTGGTGATCGAGTGGATCACGATATCAGCGCCATGCTCAAACGGTTTAAAACCGCGTGGAGTGGTGAAGGTATTGTCGACCACTAAAAGGATATCACGATCCTGGCAGAGCTTGGCCAGCCCATCGATATCAGCCAAGGCAAGGGTTGGGTTTGAAACAGCTTCGACCAGTATCATCTTGGTTTCTGGTCGAATTTCGCCCCGAACAGCCTCGACATCTCCGGGATCGGCCAGCGTTGTAGCAATGCCCAAACGTGGCAAGTCGTCTTTCATCAGTCGCAGAGAACGACCATAAAGCTGGTTGGCGCCGATGATATGATCTCCAGCCTTTAGCAGCCCAAGAACAACCGCAGAAACCGCCGCCATGCCGGAACTGGTAACCACACCGCCGGGCATGCCCTCCATCGCGTCCAGTCGCTTGGCAACCACATCGGCGTTTGGATGCCCCTCGCGAGAGTAGGTATAGCCATGGACCCTGCCCTCGTATTGGTCATCCAATGCATCCGGGGTTTCGCTGGCATAGACTACAGACGGGCTAAGCGGCGTCACCACTGGATGGCTCGCACTTAAGGGCAGCGGATCGGGCCGCATTAGCGAGCCTTTGGAATTACGCATGTCTCAGACCTCTTTCAATTCGGTGCGAAAACGCCGCATATTTTCTTGGTAGTGCCGCGCACTTTGGTGCAGTTTCTCGGCCAGCGCCGTGTCAACTTCGCGGACCACTTTTCCCGGAGACCCCATGACCAGAGAGTTATCGGGAATTTCCTTATTCTCGGTGATCAGTGCGCCCGCGCCTATCAGGCAGTTTTTACCAATCTTGGCGCCGTTCAGAACAATGGCCCCCATACCAATCAAGGTATTGTCGCCAATGGTACAGCCGTGCAGCATCACTTTGTGGCCGATGGTGCAGTTCTGACCGATGCTCAGCGGATAACCGGCGTCGATATGCATGACGCAGTTTTCCTGCACATTCGATCCCTCACCCACCCGGATTTCTTCGTGATCAGCACGGATATTGCACCCAAACCAAACCGAAGCACCCTGGTCGATCACGACCTGACCAATCAGGTTGGCATCTGGAGCCACCCAGGAATCATCGTGAATTTCAGGCTTGTGGCCCCCAAGCGCATAAATCGTCATTGCTGGTCCTCGAACTCGGTCTGCAGGGCCCGTACATGTTGGGTCAGCGAAGGTTGTTGAATGCGGCGCATACGCTCGGCCTGGACAATGGTCTTTAGCCGTTCCTCGGTTTCATCCAGATCATCGTTGATCAGCACATAGTCGTAATAGCCCCAGTGACTGATCTCGTCCCAGCTTTTCAACATACGTTTGCCAATCACATCCTCGCTGTCGTGCGCCCGGGTCTCTAGGCGACGACGTAGTTCGCGGATGGAGGGTGGAAGAATGAATATCGACAAAGCGTGCTTGCCCAAGTCCGAATTGCGAATCTGGATTTCACCCTGCCAATCGACGTCGAACAAAACATCTTGACCAGACTCGATAGTCTTTTTTACTGGACCAGCCGGGGAGCCATAGAAGTTGCCAAAAACATGAGCGTGTTCCAGCATTTCGCCATCAATGGCCAGCTGCTTGAATTCCTTCTCATCCATAAAGAAGTATTCCCGCCCGTGTTCTTCACCTGGACGAGGTTGACGGGTCGTGGCGGACACCGAAAACTCCAAGCTAGGATCCCAAGCCATCAACCGTTTGGCCAGTGTGGATTTTCCGGCACCAGAAGGTGACGAAAGGATAATCAATAGACCGCGCCGATCTGTCATGACGAGTTCTCCTTATTCTATGTTCTGGACTTGCTCACGCATCTGGTCGATGACCGCCTTCAGCTCAAGCCCGGTGGCGGTCAGATCGCTGTTTTGCGCCTTAGAGCACAAAGTATTGGCCTCGCGGTTGAACTCCTGCATCAGAAAATCAAATTTGCGGCCCACGGCACCGCCATTGGTCAGCAATTCACGCGCCGCAGAAACATGAGCCCCTAGCCGGTCAATTTCTTCGGTGACATCGGATTTAACCGCCAGAATGGCCAGCTCTTGCGCAACGCGCCCCGCATCTGCTCCGTCGGTGTTGTCTAAAATCTTCTCCAGATTGACCTTCAGGGCAGCAGCAACCAAGGGCTTTCGAGCCTCCGCACGGTGGGCTGCAACTCCTGTCAACTGCTCTACCAGGGCCAATTGATTGGTTAATATCTCCGCCAAGGCCGCGCCTTCGGCTTCTCGCATTTGCACGAATTCGGACACAAGACTTTCGAATTCCTTACTCAGTTCTTTAACAAGCGGCGCGGGATCGTCGCTGGTGGTGGAGTGTTCCAATACTCCGCGCATAGACAGAAGATCAGCCGCACTGGTGGGCGCAAGTTTGACATCAGCATCTGCGGCGGCAGCCTCAACCTCTGCAACCGATCGCAAGATGGATTCCAGAATTGAGGTGTTCAATTCCAGCTGTGTACCACCCTCTTCACTGCGCGACACCCGCAATGCCAAGGATACATTCCCACGCTCCAGGGCCTTGCCCAATTGGGTGCGCAGCTGTGTTTCAAACCCTTCCAGCCAATCGGGAACCCGCAGACGCAGGTCCAAGCCTTTGGCATTCACCGAGCGGATTTCCCAGCTCCAATTGTGACTTCCCAGGTTTCCCTGGGAGGATGCAAAACCAGTCATTGATCGCAGGGTCATACGGCAGGCTCCTTGCTGTTTCCTGACAACTTGATCAGCACCTAAAGCCATGGGCACAACCTGCACAAGACCGGATACCAGACGATGGCGATCAAATTGGTTAACAGGGCGCACCCGATGAGATGTTAACCATTGTTTAAACATTTAGTCCAAAGTTTAGCTAGATTGTGTCATCTTAACTCCAGAGTAACCATTTCGGTACTAGTCGTTGAAAGCAAGTTTGCTCCGACGGGCACGGGAATGAAATCGGACGCAAACGGAGGGATTGGATATGTTTTTTGGTAGTCGCAAGGGATCTGGGCACAACTTGGGTCAAGACAAGGTGATATCGATGGATCGTTTCCGCAGTGGTTGTTCCCTGTCTCCTATTCGTCAGGCCGAAGCCTATTGGACCGCTTTGCGCCAAGGCGAAGATGTTCCCCATCGCTCACAGATTGATCCGCGCGGGCTGGAAAATATTCTTAGCCAGACTTTTGTGCTGGAACGCATTGCACCTGGCATCGCCCGGTTCCGTTTGGCAGGTCAGAAATTGAACGAAATGGCCGGCATGGAAGTGCGCGGCATGCCACTTACCGCGTTTTTCACCCCAGCCGCCCGCAAACAGGTCAGTGCCGCGCTGGAACATATGTTCGATACACCGTCGATTGTTGAGTTAACCTTGTCGTCCGTGGCCACCAGAAATCACCCAGCACAGGAGGCGCGTATCCTGATGCTGCCGCTGCGCAGTGATCTGGGCGATGTAAGCCGCGCCTTGGGGGTCTTTGTCTCAGAAGGTAATCCGACCAAAACCTCGCAGCGTTTTGACGTTGTTGCTACTGACTTGCGCCAAGTATCCAGCATACCAAAGACCCAGAAAAGCCCGAAGCCAACAAATAAGGTCAATGCCGGATTTGCTGAAGTTCAAGCCCGGTTTGGTGACGAGCGTACCGTGATGGATGAGGCCCGTGAACTGGCAAAGAAAAGCCGCGAAACAATGGACATGGCGCGCCAAACGCTGGACGAAATCAGCGAGCCCTCCGCTAATCCAAAGACGGATCGTGCGCCGCATCTTCGCTTGGTGGTGAGCCGGGATTGATTTTTACCCGCTGATCTGTTAGGACTTTATTATTGGTTCAAGCCGCTGGTCATAGCACTTGGAACAAAGGCGCCCCGTGGAGAACCCCGGGGCGTTTTGTATTTGGACCACAAGTTTCGCGGTAACATCTTGCAGACCATAAAAAATGCCCGACGGAAACGCCGGGCATAAATCATTTCAGTTTGCGGTTTTGTTGTTACCCAGCCTGACGCGTTTCGCGCTCGGTGCGGAGATTCGACAGTTCTTCCGCCACCAAGAAAGCAAGTTCCAACGACTGGCTGGCATTGAGACGCGGATCACAGGCTGTATGGTAACGGTCGCTCAGATCCTCATCCGTCACAGCACGTACACCACCTGTACATTCGGTCACATCCTGACCGGTCATCTCAAAGTGAACGCCACCAGGAATAGTGCCTTCGGCATTGTGGACAGCAAAGAAATCACGGACTTCGCGTAGAACGCTGTCAAATGGACGCGTTTTGTAACCCGAGGGTGATTTCACAGTGTTGCCATGCATTGGATCACAGACCCAAGTGACATTGGCGCCCTCTTCCTGCACGGCTTTGACCAGACGCGGCAAGTGTTCAGCGACTTTGCCAGCACCAAAGCGCGCGATGAGGGTCAGTTTACCCTCTTCGTTTTTAGGGTTCAGCTTAGACATCAACACCTTGAGGTCGTCAGCTGATGTGGATGGACCGCATTTCAAACCGATGGGATTCAACACACCACTGCAGAATTCAACATGTGCTCCATCGGGCTGACGGGTACGGTCTCCAATCCAGATCATGTGACCCGAGCCAGCCAACCAATTGCCAGAGGTCGAATCCAGCACCGTCAGTGCTTCTTCATACTCTAGCAGTAGACCTTCGTGGCTGGTGTAGAACTCAACCGACTGCAGTGTATGAGCCGTTTCCTGAGTCACCCCGGCCGCCTTCATGAAGTCGAGCGTATCGGTGATCCGGCCAGCCATCTCACGGTATTTCTCGACTTTCTCGGCCTCGGTAAAGCCAAGCGTCCAAGCGTGCACCTGATTTACATCGGCATAACCACCAGTGGAAAACGCCCGCAGCAGGTTCAGCGTTGCGGCAGCCTGAGTGTAGGCCTGCAACATCTTGTTTGGGTTTGGAATTCGGCTCTCGGATGTGAAAGCCAACTCGTTGATGATGTCGCCGCGGTAGCTAGGCAGCTCCACGCCATTGATGGTTTCAGTGGGCGCGCTGCGTGGCTTGGCAAACTGACCAGCCATACGGCCAAGTTTGATCACCGGAACCTTAGCACCATAGGTCAGAACCATGGCCATTTGCAGCATGACCTTAAAGGTATCGCGGATGTTGTTGGCGCTGAATTGCTCAAAGCTTTCGGCGCAATCGCCACCCTGCAGCAAAAAGGCCTCGCCGCGTCCGGCGGCCGCAAGGTGTTGTTTCAAGCGACGCGCTTCACCGGCAAAGACCAAGGGTGGATAATTGGAGAGCTGCGCCTCGACAGCCGCAAGGGCCTTAGCGTCGGTATAGTCAGGCATCTGAACCCGCGGTTTGGCGCGCCAGTTCGTTTTTTGCCACTCACTCATAGCTCTATCTCCACATCGAAGTCTTACGTTAATTGAGGTGTCTCTATACTAAAGCCATGCCTTTGTGACCAGTTATGAAATGCGCCCACTTGACGTAGCCGCAAAGCTATGAGCACCGTGCCAAACACACCCTTGGTCTGACACCCCTTGGTGTCTCCGAATAGTTAAGGGAACGCGCGCTATGGAACAGCAACGCCAGCTTGTCGAAGTGGACAGCTCCACAGATCGTCCGCGCCGGTTTGTCTTTGTTTTAATGGACAAATTCACCATGCTTTGCTTCTCGGCGGCATTGGAAAGCCTGCGCATTGCCAACCGGATGAGCGGCAAGGAACTGTATTCATGGGTTCTTGTTGGCGAAGGTGGTGACTACATTACTTGTTCCGCGGGTACGTCCTTCCGGCTTGACCAGGATCTGAGTGATTTGCAGCGCGATGATACGATTCTGCTGTGTGGTGGTATTGAGGTGCAGGGCGCCACGACAAAGAAACTGCTGGGGTGGCTGCGCCGAGAATCACGCAAGGGGCTTTTGGTTGGAGGTCTATGTACGGCTGCCTATGTGCTAGCAAAAGCTGGTCTGTTGGACGGTAAGAAAGCGACCATCCACTGGGAGAATTCCGACAGTTTTACCGAGGAATTTGACGAAGTTGAACTGACCAAATCGGTTTTTGTGTTGGACGGCAAGCGGATGACCACTGCTGGTGGCACCTCGTCGATTGATCTGATGTTGAAACTAATTGCCAATGATCACGGTGAAGATCTGGCAAATGCGGTGGCGGATCAGTTGATCTATTCCTCGATTCGAACAGATCAGGACAGCCAGCGACTGTCGGTGCCGACGCGCATTGGGGTTCGTCATCCAAAACTGTCGACCGTGATCCAGATGATGGAAGCCAATATCGAGGAGCCGATCAGCCCGTCAATCCTGGCCAAGGATGTGGGAATGTCGACCCGTCAGCTCGAACGCCTGTTTCGACGGTATCTGAACCGATCACCCAAGCGGTATTACATGGAACTGCGGTTGCAAAAGGCACGTAACCTACTGATGCAGACCGATATGAGTGTGATCAACGTGGCCCTTGCCTGTGGCTTTGCCTCGCCCTCGCATTTTTCAAAATGCTATCGGGCGCACTATGACACCACGCCTTACCGCGAACGGGGCAGCATGGCGTCCAGACCTCCGCGGTGAGACCTAGAACTTGTCGAAGATTTTGGATGAACTTGTGTTGAGGTTAAACTTCAACACAACCAGCTCGTCTTCTCGTTGGTGCAAAAACGCATAATAGTAGACATAGCTTAAGCCGGTCCAGAACACTCTGGCTTCTTGCGAAAACCCCGAACCAAGATCGACTGACTTGATGACGGCACTCTGAGTGAAGTCTTTGGGCATGACCGAGCGCATTTGTCGGTTGAGGGCACGTAATTCCTCTTTGGTGAGTTCGTCACGGCCACCCAACTGCAATATAAGCGTTTGAAACTTACGGGCCATGACGTGTTCAGTGACGAATTTTTCATAGGCTTGGTAGTTGGTGAAAATCGAGTCCTTAGCGGCAGACAGAGCAGGCAAAATAGAAAATGCGGCTGCGAACAGAAGAGATTTCATGGGAAACGGCCTTTTCTTGTTAAACACTGGTTACTCGTTTGCAGGGCTGAGCCTGTAGATGGCTCCTTCGGTTTCCGAGGCAAACCAGATACTGCCGTCCGGTGCTTCGGCAACGTCGCGGATACGACCGGTCTGAGGGCTTGTCAGGCGCTCCTTCTCGGATAAAGCACGTCCTGAAAGTCTTGAAATATAATCAAACTTCAGTGACCCGACAAAGAAATGCCCGCGCCATTGGGGCCAGAGTTTGCCAGAGTAGATCATCATACCCGAGGGCGCGATTGAAGGATTCCAATACCAGGCGGGTTGCTGCAGACCGGGCTTTGCGGTGCCTTCGCCGATCTTGCTGCCGGAATAGTGGCGGCCATACGAGATCACCGGCCAGCCATAATTGGCACCTTTGCGAATCAGGTTTATCTCGTCGCCGCCTTTGGCACCATGTTCGACGGCCCAGATGGCACCATGCAAATCCTGCGCCAAGCCTTGCGGATTGCGATGGCCATACGACCAAATCTGGCTTTGCGCCGTTGGATCACCGACAAACGGATTGTCGCGCGGCACTGACCCGTCCCGGTTCAGACGAATGATCGAGCCTTGGTGCAGGGAAAGATCCTGTGCACTATCGCGCTCCCCCCTCTCGCCCAAAGTCATGACAAGGCTCCCGTCTGCGGCCTCAATCACACGAGAGCCAAAATGGCGTGAGCTGGTGGAGCTTGGGGCTGCCTCAAAAAGGATACGAAACCTGATCAAACGTTTGAAATCAAGGCTCAATTCTGCGACCGCCAGAGCCGTGCCTGAGCCTCGGTTTTGACGCTTTGAGAAGGTCAGAAAAATCTCGCGACTTTGGATGAAATCGCGCGGCACCATCACATCGAGCAAGCCGCCCTGCCCTTGGCCAAAAACGCGTGGTGTGCCCTTGATTCGGTGTTTTTGGTGTTGGCGCAATATATACAAAGAACCGCCACGGTCGGTGATCAAAACGTTATCATCAGGCAAAAAGGCGATGGCCCACGGGGTATCAAACCCATCCGCCACTTTTGTCATCACCAATGTGCCCTGGCTAGACTTCAGTTCTTCGGCCTGAGGTATCGTCGCCAAAAGCGAAAACATCAAAACCCAGATCAGCTTGGTCAATTTTTCTTCCCTTCCAGATACTTTAAGTATAAAGCAATTAAATCATCTGACCACCCGTAAGAGGCGGCAAGATGTTCTATGACCCCAGCCAAACTGATAAGACTTTTCTTTTTATCCGCGCTTGCCTAGGGTCGACGGCGAACAGTTATGTTCCAATAATGGGAGTTTTCTAATGAAAAAGTTGCTGATGGCCACCGCTGCCGTTGCACTGACTGCTGGTACGGCCTTTGCTGGCGGCCATGCCAAAGAAGTTAAACTTGGTATCCTGATTGGTTTTACAGGGCCAATTGAATCGCTGGCTCCGGCCATGGGTGCTGGTGCCGAGTTGGCAATGGCTGAAGTCACCAAATCTGGAGCGTTGCTCGACACGGCGACCGTAATACCAATGCGCGCTGACACCGGCTGTATCGACAACGGCCTGTCCACTGCTAACGCTGAAAAGATGCTTGCTGACGGCGTCAACGGCATCATCGGCGGTGACTGCTCGGGCGTGACTGGCGCAATCCTGCAGAACGTCGCCATCCCAAATGGCATGGTCATGATCTCGCCGTCGGCAACTTCGCCCGGCCTGTCGACCATGGAAGACAATGGATTGTTCTTCCGTACCGCTCCATCGGACGCACGTGAAGGCCAGGTCATGGCCGAGGTTCTGACAGACCGTGGTGTTAAATCCATCGCCCTGACCTATACCAACAACGACTACGGCAAGGGCCTGGCTGACGCGATCAAGACCTCGTTTGAGGCTGTTGGCGGTGAAGTCACCATTTCCGCAGCTCACGAAGACGGCAAAGGCGACTATTCCGCTGAAGTCGGCGCGCTGGCCTCGGCTGGTGGCGACATCCTGGTGGTTGCCGGTTACCTTGACCAAGGTGGTCTGGGCATCATTCAGTCCTCGCTGGACAGCGGTGCGTTTGATAAATTTGGTCTGCCCGGCGGCATGATCGGTGACTCGCTGCCTGCCAATGTTGGCGCAGATCTGAACGGCTCGTTTGGTCAGATTGCTGGTTCTGGCGGACAAGGTGCCGAAGCCTATTTCGCCATGGCCGAAGAAGCTGGCTTTGACGGTTCCTCGCCCTACTCGCCCGAATCCTATGACGCAGCGGCGCTGGTGATGCTGGCGATGCAAGCGGCCAACTCGAAAGATCCGGCTGACTATGGCGCCAAGATCATGGACGTCGCCAACGCTCCGGGTGAGAAGATCTATCCGGGTGAACTGGGTAAAGGTCTGGAATTGCTGAAAGCCGGCACCGAGATCGACTATGTTGGCGCCTCGGCGGTTGAGCTGATCGGACCCGGTGAAAGCGCTGGTTCTTACCGCGAAATCGAAGTTACAGACGGTGAAAACAAAACCGTTCAGTTCCGCTGATTTAGCAGTTTCATGGTACTAACGATCAGCCCGGGCATTGCTCGGGCTGATCCAAATCAATAGCTGCACAAACGCAGTAGGGGATGAATTTAAATGATCGTCGTCGAAGACGTGCACAAGCACTTCGGCGGTTTCCATGCTGTTGACGGTGCAACGCTGGAAATTGCCAAGGGCTCCATTACTGGTCTGATCGGACCTAATGGTGCCGGAAAAACCACTCTTTTCAATGTGATCGCTGGTGTTCTTCCACCCACTTCCGGGCGGGTGACGATGGATGGTGAGGATATCACCGGCCTGCCGCCGCATACGTTGTTTCACAAAGGACTGCTGCGGACCTTCCAGATCGCGCATGAGTTCTCGTCGATGACATGTCGGGAAAACCTGATGATGGTACCCGGCGGGCAATCAGGTGAAACGCTGTGGAACACCTGGTTTGGTCGCAAGCGGATCGCTGATGAAGAACGCGCCCTGCGGGCCAAGGCTGATGAGGTGATGGAATTCCTGACCATCGAACACATCTCGGACCTAAAGGCGGGCGAAATCTCGGGTGGCCAGAAAAAACTGCTGGAACTCGGCCGTACCATGATGGTGGATGCCAAGATCGTTTTCCTGGACGAGGTCGGCGCCGGCGTGAACCGCACCCTGCTCTATACCATCGCCGATGCGATCAAACGGCTGAACCAGGAACGCGGCTATACCTTTGTCGTCATCGAGCACGACATGGAGTTCATCGGTCGCCTGTGTGACCCGGTAATCTGTATGGCCGAGGGCAAGGTATTGGCGCAGGGAACCCTGGACGAGATCAAGGCCAACGAGCAGGTGATCGAGGCTTATTTGGGCACCGGGTTGAAGAACAAAGACAAACTGGCCGACGCGTAACTGTGGCAGTTTGTACAAACACCCTGCGCGAACGGGGTACGGGGGACTTAAATGTCTGAACCATTTCTGATTGGCGACAGCATGACTGGGGGGTACGGCAAGGGGCCGGATATCCTGCATGATTGTACGATCGCTGTGAACCGCGGCGAGATTGCCGTGATTGTCGGGCCTAATGGCGCCGGCAAGTCCACCGCAATGAAGGCGGTGTTTGGCATGTTGAATGTGCGCGGTGGCTCGGTCCGGCTGGACGGCGAGGATATTACCGCCCTTAGCCCGCAAGACCGGGTGGTTAAGGGCATGGGTTTTGTGCCGCAGAACCAGAATATTTTTACCTCGATGACAGTTGAGGAAAATTTGGAGATGGGCGCGTTCATCCGAACCGACGACATCCGCGAGACCATGGAACAAATCTATCACTTGTTCCCAATCCTGAAAGACAAACGCCATCAGGCAGCCGGAGAACTGTCCGGTGGTCAGCGTCAACAAGTCGCCGTTGGTCGCGCCCTGATGACCCAACCCAAAGTTCTGATGCTGGACGAGCCCACCGCTGGCGTGTCGCCGATTGTGATGGACGAGTTGTTTGACCGCATTATCGAAGTGGCCCGCACCGGAATTCCGATCCTGATGGTGGAACAGAACGCCAGACAAGCGCTTGAGATCGCAGACAAAGGTTATGTTCTGGTGCAGGGGCGCAATGCCTTTACCGGCACCGGGAAAGAGCTGTTGGCTGATCCCGAAGTCCGCAAATCTTTTTTGGGAGGCTGATCAATGGATCTTCTCAACGCTATCGTGGCGCTTACCAACTATGTGATGATCCCAGCAATCGCCTATGGCAGCCAACTGGCGCTTGGCGCGCTAGGCGTCACCCTGATCTACGGCGTGCTGCGGTTCTCCAACTTTGCCCATGGTGACTCCATGGCCTTTGGCACCATGGTGACCATTCTGGTGACCTGGTGGATGCAGTCGATGGGAATCAACCTCGGCCCACTACCAACCGCCCTGCTCGCCCTGCCCTTTGGCATCCTTGCCACCATGGGGCTATTGCTGTTCACTGATCGGGTTGTCTACAAATTTTACCGCGAGCAAAAAGCCAAGCCAGTGATCTTTGTGATGGTCTCGCTTGGTGTGATGTTCATGATGAACGGCCTCGTGCGGTTCATCATCGGCCCCGGCGACCAGCGGTTTTCCGACGGCGAACGTTTCATCATCTCAGCAAGGGATTTCAAGGCGATGACTGGCCTGCGCGAGGGTCTGGCGTTTAAGACCAGCCAAAGTATCACTGTGATCACCGCGGTGGTGGTTGTGATCGCTCTATTTTGGTTCCTGAACCGCACTCGCACCGGGAAATCAATGCGTGCCTATTCCGATAACGAGGATTTGGCACTGTTGTCCGGCATCAACCCGGAACGTGTAGTGATGTACACTTGGATGATCGTGGCTGGATTGGCGACCATCGCCGGGGTGTTATACGGATTGGATAAATCGTTCAAACCCTTCACCTATTTCCAACTGCTGCTACCGATTTTTGCCTCGGCAATCGTTGGCGGTCTTGGCAATCCACTGGGTGCTATTGCTGGCGGCTTTATCATCGCCTTTTCCGAAGTGTCGATCACCTATGCATGGAAAAAAGTGCTGGGCTATATGATGCCAGAGAACCTGCAACCTGACAGTTTGGTGCAACTGCTGAGCACGGACTACAAGTTTGCTGTCTCCTTTGGGATCCTGCTGATTGTTCTGTTGTTCAAACCCACAGGTCTATTCAAAGGACAATCAGTATGAACGCGACCGTAAAACACTCCCTTATGTTTGCCTTCGTCGGGTTGCTGATCATCCTGGATGGCACCACCAGCTATGGCATTTTCTCGGGCACTTGGAATTCGGCGCTGGGGATCCTCAACATGGGGCTGGTGTCGGCGATCATGGCGCTGGGTGTGAACCTGCAATGGGGCTTTGCCGGCTTGTTCAATATCGGCATCATGGGCTTTACCGCATTGGGCGGGCTGGCTGTGGTGCTGGTGACGTCAGCCCCGACTCCTGGCGCGTGGAGCGAAGGTGGTATCGGTATCATCATGGCGCTGGTGTTGGGCGCTATGACCGTGGTGGCCGCAGTAATGATCACCAAGAAAATGCCACCGGGCAAGCAGCGGATGTTGATTCTTGGTGCGGTGCTGATCGGTGGTTTCTTTGCCTACAGGGCGATTTTTGATCCAGCCGTGTCTGGCTTAGAAGCCATCAATCCGGCCCTATTGGGCAGTCTTGGTGGACTTGGCTTGCCTGTCCTTCTGGCATGGCCAGCCGGTGGCTTGCTGGCGGCGGGTGCGGCCTGGCTGATCGGCAAGACCGCTCTGGGGCTGCGCTCGGACTATCTGGCGATTGCCACCTTAGGCATTGCGGAAATCATCATTGCTGTGATGAAAAACGAGGACTGGCTGTCGCGCGGCGTCAAAAACGTGGTTGGCTTGCCCCGCCCGATGCGAAAAGAGATCGTGCTACAGGAAGATCCCGGTTTTCTGGAAACAGCGGCCTCTCTGGGGCTGGATCCTGTGCTCGCCTCAACTCTCTATGTGAAGATCACCTATTCACTGCTGTTCACTGCCGTTCTGCTGGCGCTGCTGTGGATGTCGCAGATGGGTCTCAAAAGCCCCTGGGGTCGGATGATGCGGGCGATCCGTGACAACGAGGTCGCCGCCGAGGCAATGGGCAAAGATGTCACCCGTCGCCATTTGCAGATCTTTGTGCTGGGCTCGGCAATTTGCGGCATTGCCGGTGCGATGATGACAACGCTGGACGGCCAATTGACACCGGGCACCTATAACCCGCTACGATTTACCTTTCTGATCTGGGTGATGGTTGTGGTTGGCGGCTCGGGTAACAATTTTGGCGCAGTTCTGGGCGGCATCCTGATCTGGTTTTTCTGGATCAAAGTCGAACCGATGGGCGCAGGCTTGATGAACTTTGTTACGTCCGGACTTGCCGACGATAGCGCGCTAAAATCGCACCTGCTGGACAGCACCGCCCATATGAGGTTGTTCACCATGGGGTTGATATTGCTCCTGGTTCTCAGGTTCAGTCCACGCGGGTTAATCCCCGAGAAATAGATAAACGCCGCCCCAGTCCCCTGGGGCGGCGTTTCCACTGCTGCAGTCTTCTTCTTGTTAAAAATACCTCCGACGCCGGCGGTATGGGCTTGTTCAAGCCCGTTCTGCGTTAACGCCCTTTGAACAAGCCTCCCAGAATACCACGAACAAGTCGGCGGCCAGTGGTGCCCTTCAGCTCTTTGATCACCGCCTCGCTTATGGCTGATCCAAACGAGTCCCGAGACCGCGTCATGCGAGACGAAGATCGGCTTACCCGATGGCCAGTGTAGCGCCGTGCCGATTGATACTCGCGTTCCATACTTGGCTGCTCTTCGGCCTGCGTCTCTACAGCTTCGGCCTCGACAGCCGCAGCCTGAGCTTTTTCAGACAGGATTTCATAGGCAGACCGGCGGTCCAACACCTTGTCATACTTGCCGGCCATATCCGACGACGTCATAACCTCGGCCCGTTCGGCTGTTGTTATTGGTCCAAGTTGCGAACTGGGCGGACGGATCAGGGTGCGTTCGACGATGCCCGGCACACCCTTTTTCATCAACATTGACGTCACCGCCTCGCCAACACCAACCTCACGGATTGCGGCCTCGGTCGAGAACCGCGGATTTTCGCGATAGGTTTCAGCGGCCAATTTCAAGTTCTTGCGATCGCGGGCCGTAAAGGCACGTAGTGCGTGCTGAATTCGATTGCCCAATTGGCCCAGAATATCCTCGGGAACATCGGCTGGGTTTTGGGTGACGAAATAGATGCCGACCCCTTTTGAGCGAATGAGGCGTGCGACCTGTTCCACCTTGTCGACCAAGGCTTTGGGGGCATCATCAAACAGCAGATGCGCTTCGTCGAAAAAGAACACCAATTTGGGTTTGTCGGGATCTCCGACCTCGGGCAATTCTTCAAACAGCTCGCTCAGCAACCACAACAAGAACGTCGCATATAGTCCGGGCGCCGCCATCAACTTGTCTGCAGCCAGGATATTGACCATTCCCTTTCCCTCGCCGTTGCAGCGTATCAGATCATTTAGCGCCAGTGCCGGTTCGCCAAACAACCTGTCTCCGCCTTGGTTTTCCAACACCAGCAAGCGGCGTTGGATCGCGCCGATCGAGGCGGTGGAGACATTGCCATAACGAAGCGACAGCTGGTCACGGTTTTCACCAACCCAGACCAGTATAGATTGCAGATCTTTGAGGTCCAGCAATGGCAAGCCTTCGGTGTCGGCCAGCCGGAAGGCAATATTCAAAATGCCCTCTTGGGCTTCACTCAGCTCCAATAACCGCGCCAGCAACAATGGCCCCATTTCTGCAACGGTGGTGCGGACGGGATGCCCCTGTTGACCAAATAGATCCCAAAAAGTGACCGGGCAGGCATGATAGGAAAAACTGTCAAAGCCAATTGTCTTTGAGCGAGAAGTAAAGGCGTCGTGTAACTTGTGCTCGGCACTTCCGGCTTTGGCCAACCCGGAAAGATCGCCTTTGACATCCGTCAGGATCACCGGCACCCCGGCATTGGAAAAACCCTCGGCCATAATTTGCAGGGTCACTGTCTTGCCTGTTCCCGTCGCGCCGGCAACCAATCCGTGACGGTTGGCATATTTCAGGTTCAATCCCTGTTGGATGCTGTAGTCATCGCCGCCACCGCCAATAAGTATCGTCTGCGCCATGCTCAAATCCTGTCTGAAATCAATAAACTGCTCCGCGTACGGAAAGTTAACGTTTGTATGCGACAGTGACAATTGTCCGCTACTGCCATCCGGCACATTCGGCGGACATTCCTCCCTGTCAGACTGGGCCGTGCCGATTGGCACGGCCATTTTTTTAGGCACCCTCGTCATTTGACCTATTTGCGCGAATAACGACCAGAAAATTCAAGCCTCGGTATAAATATTTTTCCCCAGCTGTTGACCGATGGCCGCGCCTTTCGTAACGTCGCAACCAATAACTAAGTCGGCCAGTCCGACGGGGAAAAAAAACGAGAGAGGGAACCTAGTGGGTTCCCTTTTTTGATTTCATTTCCAAGGTGTTCCTGTGATGAACAGGTCGCAATGCAATTCACCGCTGATACGTAGATATTTACCTGACACTGCTTTGGCGCCATGATACAGCCAGTGTGGACGTGCAGAAAAAAATTGAGGCTTTTATGTTTAAATCCCTGACCCCACTTTCCTTGGCTGCGATGATGGCGCTTGCAATGCCTTTGACGGCACAAGAGACCAACGCTGACGCCGAGACTGTAGGAACCGAAACAACCGAATCCGACACGACGACAGCGACAGATCAGGGGCTCGACCTTGGCGTGCCGGTGGACGCGGGGCCAAAATTGGGTGATCGGTACTCAAAGGAAAAACATGGCGACTGGGATTTGGCCTGTGTGCGCACCGAGACTGAAACCGACCCCTGTTCACTGCTGCAAATTCTGACTGATGCCAATGGCAACCCAATGGCAGAGGTTTCAATGTTCCGGCTCGGTGACCAAGGCGGCCAAGCAGTTGCTGCAGCTACAGTGATCGTTCCACTGGAAACGCTGTTGCCGGCTGCATTGACCATTTCGGTCGATGGCGCTCCGGGTAAACGTTACAACTACTCGTTTTGCAGTCCACTGGGATGTATTGCCCAGATCGGTTTGACCGCCTCCGATATCGATGCGTTCAAAAAGGGCACCGTGGCAACATTGTCTCTGCGGCCTGCGCCTGCTCCAGATCAGGTTATCGAGATGGAAATGTCGCTAAAGGGATTTACCGCCGGATTTAACGTCGTCGACGTTGTCGAGCAATAAATTCTGCTAATCGCGTATCAGCAACCGCCGCTCTAACCAGAGTGGCGGTTTTCTTTTGGGCGCTGCAAATTAGATCCGTCGCAGAGCCAGCACGGCGTTCAGTCCGCCAAAGGCAAAGGCGTTGCTGAGAGTTACATTGACCTTGGCCTCACGGGCCTCGTTCGGCACCACGTCGAGGGCACATTCCGGGTCCGGCTCTTGATAGCCGATAGTCGGCGCCACAACACCGTCGCGTAACGCCATGATACAGGCCAGAAGTTCAACCGCTCCGGTGCCGCCGATCAGGTGACCGTGCATGGATTTGGTTGACGATATCATCAGTTGATCTGCATGTGGGCCAAAGACATCCGCCACAGCGGCGCATTCGGTTTTGTCATTAGCAGCGGTACCAGTGCCATGCGCGTTGATGTAACCAACCTCATCCGTGTTGATGCCGGCATCAGCTAACGCTCCCGCGATTGCCCGAGCCGCGCCTTGTTTGCTGGGCATCACAATATCTGCGGCATCCGACGACATTGCAAAGCCAATCACCTCACATAGAATTTCGGCACCACGGGCGCGGGCGTGCTCATAGTCCTCGAACACAAAAATCCCGGCACCTTCGCCCTGGACCATACCGTTGCGATTAGCACTGAACGGACGGCAGGCATCTTTGGACATCACCCGCAAACCCTCCCAGGCCTTTACGCCGCCAAAACACAGCATCGATTCCGAGCCGCCGGTGACCATTGCGGGGGCCATGCCAGTTCGGACCATCTGAAACGCCTGTGCCATGGCATGATTGGACGAGGCACAGGCCGTCGAGACCGTAAAGCTGGGCCCTTTCAGATTGTGCTGCATTGAAACATGGCTGGCGGCGGCATTGTTCATCAGCTTGGGTACGACAAATGGATGCACCCGGTTTTTGCCGTCCTCGTAGACAGAACGGTAGTTATCATCCCAGGTCGACACCCCACCACCCGCAGTGCCCAGCACAACCCCGGATTTTGCCGCCAACTCGCCGGTAAACTCCAGACCTGACTGTTCTATCGCCTCTTTGGCGGCTGTCAGGGTAAACTGAGTGAAACGGTCGTAAAGGCTAATCTGTTGGCGATTAAAGCGGCCCTCAGCCTCGAAACCACGCACCTGACCGCCGATCCTGATTGTCAGCCGGTCAACATCGCGGAACTCCAGTGGGCCAATACCACAGCGTCCCTCGCGCATCGCTTCCAAAGTTTCAGGCACCGAATGCCCTAAGGCGTTGATCGTGCCGGCCCCGGTGATGACAACGCGCTTCATATGATCAACCTTTGCCCGTAGGCCGTTGTTACTTTTCTGAAATCAGTTTTTCGATGCCAGCGATAATGGAGCTGACGTTGGAAATATCAAAACCGCTTTTATCTGGTTCGTTGGCGTTGAAGGGTATCGTGATGTCGAATTCTTCTTCGATGGCAAAGATGCACTCAACCACCCCCATGCTGTCGATGCCAAGATCATCTAGCGTACTGGTGAGGGTGACGTCGGACGGCGCCAAGATCGCCTGTTCAGCAATGATGGCAAATACCTTGTTTTGAATGCTCATAAGAGACCTCTGATCAAAAGCACTGATGCTGAACTAGCGGCTAAACAGCTATTTGAAAACAGCCTTCTTCAGCGCCTCAATGTCGCGCATCAGACGTGGCAGACGGCGCTGTGCTTTGTAAATTTCTGTATGAGTGTCCATCTTGACTGCCGGGTAGCCCATTATCACCCGACCCGCCGGAACATTTGAGATGATCTTGGTGCCGCCCCCAGCGACAACACCCTTGCCAATAAAGATATTGTCATTCACGCCACATTGGCCGGCCAGTACCACGTTGTCGCCGATATCCACCGAACCCGACACGCCGGTTTGACCACACAGCAGGCAATCTTTGCCGACGCGGGTGTTGTGACCGATGTGCACTTGATTATCGAGCTTACTACCATCGCCGATGACCGTGTTGCGGATGGTGCCGTTGTCGATGGTGCAGTTTGCACCAATTTCAACGTCATCACCGATCGTTACCGCACCCAGTGAATGTATCCGCATCCAGGTCTGGGCCTTGGCCTCACCCTGGTCTGCCAGCGACTTGCGGGCGTTTTCCACCCCTGACACTTCGGGGGTCACAAAGGAAAAACCATCGCTGCCAACGCGAGCACCTGGTTGGGCAATAAACCTTGCACCAACCGTGGCGCGGGCGCCTATCGATACCATTTCGCGCAGAAAGGCCCCCTCGCCGATCACAACATCGGCGCCGATAAAACAATGCGGACCAATTACAGATCCCGCACCGATACGCGCGCCTGCGCTGATGATTGAAAGAGGGCCAACCGAGACACCCTCAGCTAAGCTGGCCGAGGGATCAACAACGGCCGAAGGATGAATGCCGGTGCCAAATCCCTGCCCCGGATCCAGTGTTGCGGTCAGTCCCGCCATAGCCCGTCGTGGGCGCGGGGCAAAGATTGCAGCCTTAAGCCCCATTGATTGCCAGTCAGCATCAGGCCACAGCAGTGCGGCCTTGGCATTTCCCTGATCCATAGTTTCGGCATATTTGGGCGACATGGCCATCGCCAGATCCTGCGGGCCGGCTTCGCCAGGTTCGGCGGCGCGGGAAATCTGGAGATCCAAATCCCCCTGGGCGTCAGCGCCCAGGGCCTCGGCTATCTGGCGAATGGTGAACATTTCGAGGCCCTTCCCGGTGGTTTGGCTTTGGGCCCGAGGATTACCCCTGAACGCCGCTTAACACCACCCCTGCCCGTTCCAGAGCCGCCCATACCTTGGCGTCACGTCCGTAGACATCGCGGCGGTATTCAGCACGACCTTTCGGAGAAACGATGGCGGTGCGGTAAATGATGTGAACTGGCACGTCTTGTTCAAGCTCAACCTTGGTTTCCTTGCCACTGTTCAACACGCGGTGAAAGAAGGCCTTGGGATCTTCAGTTTGACGCGCCAACAGAGCATAAGCAAACTCAAATGGCTGGGCCAACCTGATACATCCATGCGAATATGCCCGTACCTCGCGCGAAAACAGGTTTTTGGCAGGGGTATCATGCAGGTAGATATTGTGTTTGTTCGGGAACATGAATTTGACCAGCCCCAGTGCATTGCGGCTGCTTGGTGGCTGGCGCATCGCAAAAGGAAAGTTGCCCCGGGTAAATTGAGTAAAGTCCATGGTACTGCGATCAACCCGGCGTCCACGGCGGTCGGTGATTTCGATATGGCCGGCAGCATTGGGGTTTGACTGCAGTTTTGGCAGATATTCTTTGACCACAATCGAGCGCGGTACGTACCAGCTGGGATTGATGACCATATGTTCCATGACATCCGAAAACTCGGGCGAGCGACGGTCGTGCTGGTTCTTGCCAATCACCGAACGCGTTTCAAACGTGACGTTGCCGTGGTCGATAATTTTTGCGGTGAAATCAGTCTGGTTGACCAATATATGGCGCTCGCCGCGCTCAACCGGGAGCCAGCGTTCGCGCTCCATCGCCACGATCACCGACTTCAAACGGGTTGAAACCGGTTTGTTGACTTCGGCAATGGTGCCTTTGCCGGCCACGCCATCTGCTTCTAGGCCGTGATCGCTCTGAAACTGTTGGACTGCGGCTTCCATGTTCCCGTCATAGGTCCGGCTGGCACTGGGGCGCATGTATCCCATAACAATCAGACGGTTACGTAGCGCAATGACATCAGCGCCGCTTTCGCCTGGCTCCAGTTTGCGATTTGCAACTGCAGGACCCCAACCGCCCTGTTGTAGTAACGTCTCCAGGCGCTGCTTTTCTTTCATCAGCGCGCGATACTGTGGTGACTTAGGCGTCAAAGACCGGATATAGGACATCGGCTGCCCATCGCGCATCCCTGCCAGAAATGCATTGCCGTCCGCATTTGGTTTCTCACGGACCATGCCATCGTCAATTTGCAACGGCACCAACACACCCGTTTGGATGTCGCTTGCATAGTTCACCAGAGCCCTGCTCAAGGCCACTTCAACCAGTCCCAGATCGCGTGTGGTTCGGGCGTTTTGCATCTGCTCTGTCAGCTGGGCAACTTCAGCGGATCGATCTGGCAACCCATGGATCGACATATTGCCAAGAGCCGCCAGCAACGCCGCTCGGCGGGCGCGGTCCTGATCGCCTGCCCCAGTCCAGATCGGTTGATAGTCGTTCTCCCGATAAAATGCTGCCACTTCGTCATCCACAGACGCGGCCTCGGCGATGGCTTGTTTGAACGCGGTGACCTGAGCCTGTACCGGCGCAGTGGTTATCCCCAACCCCAATCCACCAAGCGCCAAGATGAAAACACCGGCTCTTAGTTTTGGTAAAAAAACAGCTTGGGAAAAGCACATCATGTCAAAGTTCCTTGAACAGCTCACAGGTCATCTAAAAGGCCTGCCTATATGAAATTCTGGTAAATACTAGGGGGAGAAGTCCATTCACATTTGCATCAGTTTGGAACTGCCACTGCAACTGATGCAGGGCAGACGCATCCAAAACGCCCTCACCGTGGCCAAGAATTGCCAGAACCTGGTTAATGCCGCAATTTGCGCAAAAAGTCGCCGAAAATTGGAAGTAGATACAAGTTGCACCAATCCCTTCTTGGCACACGAATCGAGCTGTGCCATACAAGTTACATCCGGGGATGGATGAAAACAGCGCTCGTAACATCGGGCGCAGGCAGGCATAGCGTACGGGACGGCGCAGGTAAAATGGTAGAAACCAAATCTTCGGGTATGACCCGACGGGGCTTATTGGGTGCTTTTGCGGCAACCACACTAGTTGCAGCCCCAACCTTCTCTAATGCAGCAGGATTCTTGCGCGGCTCAGGCGACATTCGACGTATTCGAATGTATTCGGGTCGCACTGGTGAACGGATCGACATGATCTATTGGATCGATGGCAAGTACATCAAGGATTCAATCAAGGAAATCAACTATTTCATGCGTGATTGGCGCAATGATCAGATCAAATCGATCGATCCGCGCACTATTGATATCATGGCGGCTTCGCATAATCTGTTGGATGTGAACGAACCCTATATGATGTTGTCAGGGTATCGCAGCCCACAGACCAACGCCATGTTGCGTCGCCGCTCGCGCGGAGTGGCCAAAAACTCATTGCACATGCGGGGCCAAGCAGCCGACTTGCGTCTGGCGTCGCGTTCCGTCAACCAGATGGCTAAAGCCGCCCTGGCCTGTCAGGCTGGTGGTGTCGGCAAATACCGCCGCTCTAACTTTGTGCATATGGACTGCGGCGTGGTCCGTAGCTGGAACGGCTAGAGTAACGCCTTAAAGTTAAGTCACGACAAGGCCCGCAAGCTTATAGCTTGCGGGCTTTTTTGCTTTTGCACTTGTGTGGTGTCTGTTTTTTTGCTCTGCACTGGCCACATTCAACGCATTTCTCAAGCTCGAGCTAAAATCATAATTTACTGTCAAAATTTGAAATCCCTAAGCACAGAAATTCAAGCCAAACGTTCCTGAAATCGACGTAATTAGCCATTGCGGCGGTTTGTTTCCACAGTTATACCGCCGTTGAAACGGACACCTGTACTCGGATGGATTGATCGTCGCTCTCTGACAGTCGCTCATTGTATGATTAAGGTGTTGGTTTGAATTAGAATACCTCTGGATGCGCCGCTTAGATGTTCAGAATAGAGGTCCCATAGCTCAGCTGGATAGAGCGTCGCCCTCCGAAGGCGAAGGTCATTGGTTCGAATCCAATTGGGATCACCACTTCTTTCAAATATTTTAAGCATAGACGGACTTATAGCGGGTCTATGGCCTAGGTGCGTTCCTCCTACGCCAGGAAAATGACGCGCGGGATGATGCGGTGCGGATGGTTGAGGCCGAGTGGTCAAAATTTTCCAGATGGTTCTAGGGCTACTCTCCGATCGTTAGATGAGGATAATATAAGCCCCAACCAGCTGGCCGGGGTTTATTGGGAAATGTCTGACTGTATTCAAACTGTACACACCGCAGTGCTAAAGTTCGCAGATGCAAAACTTCTTAGGGGGCCCAATGGACCGTTGTTTCAGACAGCACCGCGTTAATCGGAGCCTGTTCGGGCGGCAGAAGCAGGGCTTTCTCCAGTGCTTTACGTTTGTCCTCACCATAAATCACCAAATGCTTGGATATTGCCGCATCCAGCACCCGGGCTGATAGGCTGATACGGGCTTCGGGTTGGCTGTCAGGGCGAAGAATTGTCAGGGGCGTCGCCGATGGATTTAGGGCTTTTTCTAGCCCCAGAACACCCGGAAATAGCGAGGCTGTGTGCATATCGGCCCCCATGCCCAGCAATAGCACTGAGATTGGCAGTTCCGGGGCGATCATGGCCTCGACCTCGGCGATCACGTCTTCGGGGTCTCGGTCCGGCACATGAAAAGGCAAAAACCGTGCGGCGGAAGCACGGTTGACCAGCAGACGCTTGCTGATCATACGAGCGTTAGATCGCTCGCTGTTGCTTGCCACCCAGCGCTCGTCAGTCGCCATCACCCGTATCCGCGACCAATCGACATCTGCCGCGCACAGATCATCAAAAATCGGCGCTGGGGTGGTTCCGCCTGCCACTGCAAGAGATGCTGTGTCATGGTTCAATAGATGGGTTTTAAGATCCCCAGCTAGGCGATTGGCAACATCAATGGCCAACATGTCTTGGTCAGGATATTCTATAACATTCATGGGTTAATCCTCCGCCATTCACGTAAATCTCGGTGCATCAGAGCATCCGTATGCTTGGGTTTTGCGCTAACACTCGCATATGGTTTAGGCACATCTTCGGGTGATTGCCAGCCTGACAACGCGAATGAGTGACTTCACGGCCCTATCAATTTTTTGTTCGCAACCTTTCACTTGCCTGCCAGTATAGGTTAGACCTCAGTGAAAGAAGCCACCGGAATGTCCGAATGAAAGACCTCTCGCAAGCCACCGCCAATATTGGCAAGTTCCAGGACAGTCATGTGACGGCTGATGGCCAGGACCGCGCCAGCGTGGCGCTTAGCAATCCTGAAACGCTGTGGTTCAACACCGGCACTCTTTGCAATATTGAATGTGCCAATTGTTATATATTCAGTTCGCCCAGCAATGATGCACTGGCCTATATTTCTGCCGATGAAGTGCAGATATATTTGGATCAGATCGAGGAAAGAAACTGGCCGGTCAAAGAAATCGGGTTCACCGGCGGCGAGCCCTTTATGAATCCGCAGATGATCAACATGACTCGTTTGGCTCTGGCGCGCGGTTATCGGGTGTTGATCCTGACCAACGCGATGGCGCCAATGATGCGCAAGACGGTACAAGCGGGTTTGTCACAGTTGAACTCCGATTTTCCCAATCAGATGGTGATACGGGTTTCACTGGATCATTTTGACAGCGACGTGCATGACGCAGAACGCGGTGCTGGCAGTTTTGCAAAGACATTATTGGGGATGCAGTGGCTGCAGGAAAACGGTTTTTCAATGGCCGTAGCCGGGCGCAGCCAATGGGGCGACAGTGACGCAGACTCCCGTGTAGGATATGCCGCATTATTTACAGAGCATGAGTTTAGCATTGATGCCTATAACCCAGGTCAAACTGTCTTGTTCCCGGAAATGGATGCAGCGGTTGAGGTGCCCGAGATCACAACCGCCTGTTGGGGAATTCTGGATAAATCACCGAATGATGTGATGTGTTCCTCGTCCCGCATGGTGGTCAAACGCAAAGGCGCCTCTAGCCCTACAGTACTGGCCTGCACTTTGTTGCCTTACTCTCTAGAATTTGAACTGGGCCAGACACTGGCCGAGGCTGAACGAGATGTGCACCTGAACCATGCCCATTGCGCAAAGTTCTGTGTGTTGGGCGGCGCCAGTTGTTCAGCATAACATCCACGATGGCAGTCGGATTATTCAAATAATCCGGCTATGATTGCTAATGGGCCTTTAATGGAGGGTCATGATGCCGGTGACATTGCGCCATTCGCCCGGGTTGATCATTTTGCGGTGGCAAAACCGCACAGAATGAAGTGGCCCGTCGATCTCCCGCTGCCAAAACTCGATAAACTCAAACAGTTTTGGGTGGTCCGGCATCAGGTCGTAGTCTTGCCAGACGTAGGTGTTCAGCACATGTGTGTAGTCGGGCATGTGATAGGTGAACTCGGCGGTTGTCAGCCCGTACCCTTTCAGCATCAATTCGGTTTCTCGTGGCTCCATTTTGACCTCCAAATATTGGGTGTGTCTGACGATGGTAGCGTGAAAATAGTTAATTTACCTCAAAACCAAAGCGTTACTGAGATATTAATGGCGAAAAGGCAGTCAAAAACTCTGTTTGCTTGCGCCTCATATGCCCTGTCTGTTAGGGTGCATCCACAAGATATAGACCCATCAATAACAACGGGCAGCACACGTGAGCGATACGCCGGACACTCCTGAAAATATGGATGAAACTCCGCCATCTCGGCCGATTTACGACGGACCTACCGTCACTATCGAATCCGAAATGCGGACCTCTTATCTCGACTATGCGATGTCAGTCATCGTCAGCCGAGCCATTCCCGACCTGCGGGACGGATTGAAGCCGGTGCACCGCCGCATTCTCTATGCGATGCATGAGACCAACAATACCCACGACAAGTCCTATCGAAAATCGGCCCGCCCGGTTGGCGATGTGATGGGTAAATACCACCCGCATGGTGATAGCGCGATCTATGACGCGCTGGTGCGGATGGCACAGGATTTCTCGATGTCGCTGCCATTACTGGATGGTCAGGGCAACTTTGGCTCGATGGACGGCGATAACGCAGCCGCGATGCGCTATACCGAAGTCCGGATGGACAAACCGGCTGCGTTTCTGCTCAGCGATATCGACAAAGATACCGTTGATTTCCAGGACAACTATGATGGCAAGGACCGTGAACCGACGGTTTTGCCGGCCCGCTTCCCGAACATGTTGGTCAATGGCGCCGGCGGTATTGCCGTGGGCATGGCCACCAATATTCCGCCACACAATCTGGGCGAAGTCATCGACGCAACTCTGGCGCTGATCGAGGATCCCGACCTGACCACCGAACAGCTGATCGAGTATGTCCCCGGCCCTGATTTTCCCACTGGCGGTATCATGCTGGGTCGCGCTGGCGCCCGTAAAGCCTACCTCGAGGGCCGAGGATCGGTGATCATCCGGTCAAAAACCCGGGTCGAGGAAATTCGCCGCGATCGCTATGCTATTGTTGTCGATGAGATTCCATATCAGGTGAACAAAGCGGCGATGATCGAGAAGATCGCCGAACAGGTGCGTGATAAAAAGATCGAAGGCGTTGCCCACGTTCAGGATGAATCCGACCGCAACGGAGTGCGTGTGGTCATCGAATTGAAACGCGATGCTACTCCAGAAGTAGTGATGAATCAGCTGTTCCGGTTCTCGCCGATGCAAACCTATTTTGGCTGCAACATGCTGGCACTAAATGGCGGCAGACCTGAAACCCTGACCCTACGCCGTTTCTTGACGTCGTTCATCGACTTTCGCGAAGATGTGGTGGCCCGGCGGACCGCCTATTTGCTGCGCAAAGCGCGCGAACGCAGTCATATCTTGTGTGGTTTGGCCGTCGCCGTCACAAATATCGACGAAATTGTTGCCACCATTCGAGCTTCGGCGGATGCCGCAGAAGCGCGTGAAAAGCTGATGACACGACGCTGGCCAGCGCAGCCTATCCTGGAATATATCGCGCTGATCGACGACCCGACCCATACTGCCAATGACGATGGCACCTACAACCTGTCAGAAACCCAGGCCCGTGCGATTCTGGAACTGCGCCTTCAGCGTCTTACTCAGATTGGCGTCAAGGAAGTTACTGATGAACTGGAAGCGTTAGCGGGCAAGATCAAGGAATACCTTGAAATCTTGGGCTCTCGTGAGCGCATCATGGGTATCATCTCTGATGAGCTGACTGAGGTACGGGACCAGTTCGCCGTGCCACGCCGTACCCAGATTGTCGACTGGTCCGGTGATATGGACGACGAAGATCTGATTGAACGCGAGGACATGGTGGTGACCGTGACCTCCGGTGGCTACATCAAGCGCACCCCGCTGGCCGATTTCCGCGCTCAGAAACGCGGCGGCAAAGGCGTGTCAGGCATGCAGACCAAGGAAGAGGATGTGATCACCACCCTCTTTGTGGCCAATACACATACTCAGCTGCTGTTTTTCACCACCGATGGCATGGTTTACAAGCTGAAAACCTGGCGTCTGCCTCAGGGTGGCCGAACCGCCAAGGGTAAGGCCGTGGTCAACATCCTGCCGATCCCTCCCGGAGTGTCGATTGCTGCCATCATGCCGGTAGACGTGCCCGAGGACGACTGGGCCAAGCTGCAGATCATCTTTGCCACCACGGCTGGCGATGTCCGCCGAAATGCACTGTCCGATTTCGTCAACGTCAAACGCAACGGCAAAATCGCCATGGACCTGCCCGAGGGCGTTGAGATGGTCAATGCGCGCATTTGCTCCGAAGACGACGACGTGATGCTGGTCACCAATGCCGGCCGCGCCATTCGGTTCTCGACCACCGATGTGCGTGTTTTCAAGGGCCGTAAATCGACCGGTGTGCGGGGCATCCGTTTGAGTGATGGCAAGCATGTCGTTTCAATGTCGGTGATCCGTCACTTTGAGGCCACGTCGGATGAGCGAACTGCCTATCTGAAAATGCGCCGGGCAGTGGCTGGTCTGGCCGATGATGCCGAGGGAGCTGATGAAGAGGCCAATGCCAACGCAACGATCAGCCAGGAGCGCTATGCCGAAATGTCGGCTGCTGAGAACCAGATCCTGACCATCACCAGTGGCGGTTCAGGCAAGCTGTCCTCTAGCCACGACTATCCAGTGCGCGGACGCGGCGGCATGGGTGTCGCTGCTATGGACAAAGCCATGCGCGGTGGTGAATTGGTTGCCTCGTTCCCGGTAGAGCTGGACGACCAGATCATGCTCGCAACATCCAAAGGCCAGTCTATTCGAGTTCCGGTTGATGGCATCTCGTTCCGGTCGCGCAGTGCTGGCGGTGTGAAAGTGTTCAACACTGGTAAGAATGAAGTCGTGGTTTCTGTTGCATGGATTGCGGAACAAAATGATGACGATGCAAATGGACAAGCGGAAGAGTAACGCCGGAATTTGATATCATCACATGATTATTGGGGGCCTGCTTTGCACAAAAGCAGGCCCTTTTTCATGTCCAGGGACATTGCCCTGCGATTTCGTCATATTCTGTAGTGCTTTCTATTCGGAGGCCGTGAATAGAGAGGTGGTACCACCAAAACGGAAGCGGACGGGAGTTCTAAGCCCCGTGCGTGAAATGCATCCTGTTGCGCCCCGTGCCAAGGGGGTCCTGATCCTGGTGCTGGGGGTGTCAGGCCCAACGGTAATCGCGATTGCCGACAGTCTGTTATATATTTCAGAATATCATCTAAACAGAGCGCACGCCCATGGCGCAATGGGATGTAACAAGCCCAAAATGCAAAGGCGCCTGCGAGGTGTCGCAGGCGCCCAATTGTCCATGTCCACCGTTCTTTGCGGACCGGTTTTCACGTTACCTGCGCATTACAACTGATAGATTTCGCCGAACTTGGTTTCCAGATAATTCAGCAATGGCTTGTGGCTTGGCTCCATTCCAGCTGCGTGAGAAATGGTTTCCTTTGGGGACCGCAGACCTCCAAATTGCTGAAGATTGTCTTTTAGCCAACTGGTCGCGCCTGACGTGTCACCCAGAGACAGCTGTTGATCCAGATCCGGAACCCCCTTGCGCAGTGCCTGGTCCAAGCAACCAGCATAGACATTGCCAAGGCTGTAGGTCGGGAAATAACCAAACAGGCCAACCGACCAATGAACATCCTGCAAACAGCCGTTTGAGGGCTTGTCCACCTCATAGCCAAAGTCGGCCTTGAAGCGATCATTCCAGGCACCCTCGAGGTCAGCAACCTGCAAGTCACCAGACATCAGCGCCCGTTCCAGATCAAACCGCAACATGACGTGCAGATTGTACTGCACCTCGTCAGACTCGGTTCGGATATAGCCGTTGTGCACAGTGTTGACCGCAGCATAAAATGCATCTGCGTCTTCAATACCAAAATCACCAAAGACTTCTGTCAACTGACCAAACAGCCAACCGGTAAAGGCTCGTCCACGGCCAATTTGGTTCTCGTAGATCCGGCTTTGGCTCTCGTGCACGCCCATCGACACACCACTGCCCAGTGGCGTCAGCAAATAGGCCTTGTCGATATTCTGCTCATAGCAGGCGTGGCCAACTTCGTGGATGGTGGAGTAGATGCAGTTGAAAGGGTCATCGGCACTGGTGCGTGTGGTGATACGAACGTCCAACCCGCTGCCTGAACTGAACGGATGAACTGCCTTATCCACCCGACCGTGGTTCATGTCATAACCAAACGCCTTGGCCAGTTTGCGGGCCAGCTTCATCTGCTTGGGTTCGTCAAACAAACCGACCAGCCCCTTGGGCGTTGGCTTATCCAATACCGCTGCACGAAGGGCCACCAAGCGCGGTCGCATCGCATCAAAGATGTCCGCAATCTGTGCGCTGGTGGTGCCGTGCTCGTAATCTTCGATCATGGCATCATACAGATTGCCACCAGCGGCCAAGGCAGCGCCCTCTTCCCGTTTCAGCGCTACTACCTCTTGCAGCACCGGCACAAAGGCAGCCACGTCTTCATCCGCGCGCGCAGCGGCCCATTTGCCCTGTGCCTCGGAGGTGAGCTGCGCCAATTTCTTAGCCAGATCAGCGGGCACTTTCAGAGCGCGATCATAGCCACGGCGGATTTCACGCAGTTGGGCGGCACCCGCCTCGTCCGGAGCTTGGGCTGTCTCAAGCCAGTCGCCAACACGTGGGTCCATTCGGCGGGCATGTAAGACGGATTCAATCGCCGCCATTTCTTCGCCACGCTGGGACGCAGCGCCGCGTGGCATCATGGTTTCCTGGTCCCAACCCAACCGGCCGGCAACCTGCCCCAGGGCCTGGGTATCACGCTGGAAACTCATCAGTTCGTCAAATGCGCTCATGTTCAGATGTCCTTGATCGAAGTGGTAATGGGATAAGCAGAAAGAAAGCGGGCCCGTAGGATCAGGACCCAGAGGATCACCGCCATTAGTTGGTGTAAAATAGCGGCCGGCCAGGGGGCGCCGTAGACAACGGTAACAATGCCCAGAACGATCTGTAGCAGCAAACTTGCAAATACGGCGTGAAAGGCATTTTGCGTTATTGGGTGTGCGCTAGTGCGTCCGCGTAGCCAAACCACTACGCCAAATGCCATCAAAAGGTAGCCACTGACACGGTGAATAAATTGAGCCAAGCCGGGACTTTCAAAAAAATTTCGCCACATGGGTTCCAGCATCATGGCGTCTTGCGGAATTACCTGTCCGCCCATCAGTGGCCAATCTGTATATGACCGACCGGCGTCGATCCCAGCCACCAGCGCGCCAAGAATGACTTGCAAGAATGCAAAGTGCAACAGCCCTGTCGATAGACCAAATAGCTTCTTTTCTTGAGCCCGGCGCGCCTGCATCAGCGCCCGATCTTCGCGCGACAACATCAATACATACCGTGCAATGAAGCCAAGAATGACAAAGGCCAAGCCAAGATGAATGGCCAGCCGGTACGAGGCAACGGAGACCATGCCCTCGCCCTTTGTCACGCCTGAGGCAACCATCCACCAACCGATGCCACCCTGCACACCGCCTAGCAGCCCTGGCAGGGCCAATCTGCCGGTCCAGCCGGTCGGGATTTTGCGTGCAACCAGAAAGCCAAGAAAGCCCAGCGCCCAGATCAGTCCCATCACGCGACCCAACTGCCGGTGGCTCCACTCCCACCAATAGATCGATTTAAAGTCGTCGAGCTGCATCCATTGGTTTTCAATGCGCCACTGATCGATCTGTTGGTATTTGTCGAACTCTGCTTGCCAGTCAGCCTCGCTCAACGGTGGCATCGCACCGGTCACCGGTTTCCACTCGGTTATCGACAGGCCGCTGTCGGTCAGCCGGGTCAGCCCGCCAACAACAATCATCGCCACCACCAGCGCAAACAGCACCATCAGCCAAGCCCGGATGGCCCGTCGGGCGCCACCGCTGTCACGATCAATCAGACCAGGCGTCACCTCGGGTGAATCCGAGCGCTCGCCGTCGACTTCTTCAAAAATGCTGCGCTTGCTCATGCTTGCCTCGTCTTATTTAGTGCCACGCTAGATCCCTGCCCCCAAGAGGTCCAGCCAGCTTATTCGTCGCCGCGCTGTTTCCAGCGTACCATCTGACGCATCACCCCATGCAGCATCTGCACATCCGCGCTTGTCAGTGACATCCGGCTCCACAAATTGCGCAGGTTGAGCTTCATGTTTGGTGCCTTCTCGGTCGGGAAAAAGAAACCTGCCTGCCCCAACCGCTCCTCGTAATGGTCAGAGAGTTTCTCAATTTCAACACCAGTGGCCCAACTGGATTTGCCCATCTCGACAGTCTCGTGCTCGATTTCGGCCACTTGGCGCTGCCATTCATAGGCTGTCAGCAGCACGCATTGACCCAGGTTCAAGGATCCATAAGCCGGGTTCACCGGCACCGAAATAATGGCGTTGGCCTTGGCCACGTCTTCGTTTTCCAGCCCAGCGCGTTCGGGTCCAAACATCACCGCGACTTTTTCGCCGGCAGCAATCTTCTGAGCTGCCAGTTTCATTGCAGCTTCGGGGCTGTACACAGGTTTGGTCAATCCGCGCTGTCGTGCAGTGGTGGCAAAGACAAAGGAACAATCCGCCAGCGCATCCGGCACATCCGGGCTCAGCAGTGCCTCGTCCAGCAAGCGCCCAGCGCCCGAGGCCATGGCAACCGCCTTGGGACTGGGCCAGCCGTCACGCGGTGCCACAATGCGCATACGGTCCAAACCAAAGTTCCACATTGCACGCGCGGCAGCGCCGATATTCTCGCCCATCTGCGGGCGCACCAAAACAAAAGCAGGCTGTGGGGTCTGACTGGGCATGTTACTCTCACTGAAATTTCGCCCCGATCTAATCCGCAATTGCCGCCAGAGCAAGATCTGGTGCTTTTGCTGCGCCTCATTTACCCTGTCAGCACCTTAAAAACTTGCGCAAACGGCGTTATTCGCTAAATAGCGGCAAGACATCACAAGGACCGCACCCATGGACAGCCCCGAGCAGCCGCAGATCTATCTGATCACACCGCCAAGTTTCGAACTGGGCCAGTTCCCGGATCAGGTGGCCAAAGTTTTGGATTCCACCGACGTTGCTTGCCTGCGATTGGACATGGCCAGTCGCGACGAAGACACCCTGAGCCGGGCAGCAGATGCCTTGCGTGAGGTCACTCATGCCCGTGACGTCGCCATTGTGATTTCCGACCACCAGATCCTGGCCGAGCGGCTGGGACTGGACGGTGTGCATCTAACAGATTCCGCCCGTTCTGTGCGGGCAACCCGCAAGGCAATGGGCGCTGACGCAATCGTAGGTTGCTTCTGCGGTGCCTCTAACCACGACGGTATTTCGGCAGCCGAGGCAGGTGCTGATTACGTCAGCTTTGGTCCGGTTGGCACCTCTGGCCTTGGGGATGGCGCCATTGCCGAAACTGAGTTGTTTCAATGGTGGTCCGAGATGATCGAAGTGCCCATGGTGGCCGAAGGCGGGTTGACCGAGGATCTGGTCCGTCACTTGACCCCCTACACTGACTTTTTCGGTTTTGGCGATGAGATCTGGCGTGAGGGCGATCCGGTTGCAGCACTTAAACGCTTAACTGCCGCAATGGGCTAAGCCCTCTCTACAGAAACACCCGTTCGACAAACCAATAGGCTCCGATCACCGCAATGGTGATCGAGGCCGGTATCGCCACCCGACCGCGATATTTGGGGTGGGAGCAGAACCAAAACCCAACTGTGGCAAACGCAATTGCAATAACGGTAAGTTGGCCCAGCTCAACGCCAACGTTAAAACCAATCAACGCGGCCATAAATTGATCTCGCGGCAATCCGAATTCGCCCAGCACTGCGGCAAAGCCAAGCCCGTGCAGCAGACCAAAGCCAAAAATCACCAGTGGACGCCAGGCGGTGAGGTGGCGGGTAAAGATGTTCTCCACTGCCACATAGACTATGGATGCCGCAATCAGCGGCTCGACGATGCCAGCAGGCACCTGTACCCAGCCCAGCGCGCCCAACGCGAGGGTAATGGTATGCGCCACAGTGAAGGCGCTGATCTGCCACAGCAGGGGCCGTAGCCGAGCGCTGAGAAAGAACAATCCCAGCACAAACAGGATGTGATCAAGCCCCTTGGGTAGGATGTGCTCAAACCCTACTGGCAAATAGTCGACAAAGGCCTCTGCCGGAGATATCGCCGCGCCGCCGCTCAGCGGGATGGAGGGTGTGATCTCGCCACCCTGCAAGAAACCGGTATAGGGTTCCTCTACCCCGTTCTGCCGCAACACCACGCCGCCTGACCCCTTGGGCCAAAACAGCGTCAGGCTACGTGCGTTTGCCGGGATGGTTCCGTTGAGCATGAGATATGAGGCGCGCGGCACCTCAATATCTCCGGCGTCGGGTATGATCACCTCTGTGACGCTGAGCTCCACACGTCCCTTAGCGACGAGTTCCACCGTTTCCAGCCACTCCTCGGCAAATTGGCGCACCATCGGTTCCAGTTCATCCTGCTCCAATTCCCGCAGGCTGTCATAATCGGTAGCCTGCGCCGCCTGATTGGTATCCTCCATCCCATCCAGATTGATGCCGGCTACAAACGCTTCGATGTTCAAACGCAAATCCAAGGCAATCTGACCGTCCTCAACCCTGAAGTCGGCGATTGTTGGCGTCACCTCATGGGCTCGTCCCTGTGACAGCAGTGTGATCAAGGCCAGACTTGACACCAACAGCACAACTGCCAGCCTGTTGCCCAGTCTCCATAAGGTCTTGCCTATGCCCATTTGCCTGTCCTGCCGTCTTGTTTTTGCTTTTGTCGGCCTGGTTCTAACCACCCTGCCCGCTCTTTCGCACGAGTTTTGGATTGAACCGCAGAAATATCAAGTTGATTCAGGTCGGCCGGTGATTGCTGATTTGCGGAATGGGCAGAAATTCACTGGTAGCAAGCTGGTCTATTTTGCCCGACGCACCCGGCGCTTTGATATTATGCAGGGGGATCAGGTCACACCATATCAGGGCCGCATGGGGGATCTGCCGGCATTCCATTTGGACCAGATTGATGACGGGCTTTTGGTCATTAGTCATGAAACAGTGCCAGAGACCCTAACTTATGAGACTTGGGAGATGTTTCAGGCTTTTGTCACGCACAAAGGTTTTGTCGGTATCATCCAGAGTCATCACGCGCGTGGCCTGCCAGAGCAAGATTTCACTGAAACCTATTCGCGCCACGCCAAGGCACTGATTGCAATTGGGGATGGCACTGGCACCGATAGCCTACAGGGTATGGAGACTGAGTTTGTTGCCTTGGCCAACCCCTATACCGATGATCTGTCCTTGGGTATACCCGTCCAGCTGTTCTATCAGGGCCAACCGCGTGCCGAGACCCAGGTCGAGGTTTTTGAACGGGCCCCTGATGGCACCGTGTCAATTTTCCTGCGCCACACCGATATTCAAGGCTACGCGCTGATCCCGGTAAAGGCAGGCCACACCTACCTGTTAGACGCGGTGGTCATTCGGCCAGCCCCAAAAGCAGAGGGACCGGTTTGGCAATCTCTCTGGGCCGCGCTGACATTTGCCGTGCCCTGACAGCTGTTGCGACTTGCGATGTGACACAAAAATAGGCAGAACACGCAAATGACCAAAACCTCCGATCAGTCCGACCCCAATATTCTCTGCATTGGCTCCGTCCTGTGGGACATCATTGGCCGATCACCCGTGGAAATGCATCACGGCGCTGACATGCCGGGGCGCATCAGTCGCCTGCCCGGTGGTGTTGCGATGAATATTGCAATGACCTTGGCTCGTTTTGGCCTCAAACCCGCGTTGCTCAGCGCCATTGGCCGCGACGACGAAGGCAACGAGCTGATCACGGCCTGCACTCGTCTTGGATTGATCACCGACTATCTCTACCGCTCCGAGGATTTGCCGACCGACCGCTACATGGCGGTTGAAGGGGCCAATGGGCTGATTGCCGCCATTGCAGACGCCCACTCTCTCGAAGCTGCCGGGGATAAAATCTTACGCCCCCTACACGATGGCAGCCTCGGCTCGGTCGAGCAGCCCTATGCCGGTCCAGTGGCACTGGACGGCAACCTGACCCTGTCGCTGCTGGATGACATCGCCAATGATCCCGCCTTTGCCGCCGCCGACCTGCGTGTCGCGCCGGCCTCGCCGGGCAAGGCAGAACGGCTGCGCCCATTCCTGACCCACAACCGGGGCACGCTTTACGTCAATCTCGAAGAAGCCGGGCTGCTGTGCCAGGCCGAATTCATCGACAGCGAAACCGCCGCATTGGCCATGCTGGAACGCGGCGCCGCCCGCGTTCTGGTCACTGACGGTGGCAGTTCCGCCACCGAGGCTGGCCCAAATGCCCCCATCACACTTACTCCGCCCCGCGTCACAGTCGCCCGTGTGACCGGAGCCGGAGATACCTTTATGGCTGCCCATATCGCTGCCGAGGCGCGTGGAGAAACCCACGAGACCGCCCTGGCATCTGCCCTTAAGGCCGCCGCTACCTATGTTTCCGGAGAACCACCCCTGTGATCGATATCCAATATTCTGCCGAAGTACAGGCAGCCAAATCTGCCGGTACCGCAATTGTGGCGCTGGAAAGCACTATCATCACCCACGGCATGCCCTACCCGCAAAACGTCGAGGTGGCCACTTTGGTCGAACAGGATATCCGTCAGGCTGGTGCTACTCCAGCTACTATTGCTGTGCTCGACGGGTGCTTGCATGTCGGGCTCGAAGCCGACCAGCTGCAGGCGCTGGGTCAGGCCACCGGTGTCGCCAAGCTGTCGCGCGCAGATTTCGCCGCCTGTCTGGCCACTGGCGGCACTGGCGCCACCACTGTCGCGGCCACGATGATTGCCGCGCATCTGGCAGGCATTGAAGTCTTCGCCACCGGCGGTATCGGCGGTGTACACAAAGGCGCGGAGCAGTCATTTGATATCTCGGCCGACCTGATGGAACTGGCCGCGACGCCGGTCACTGTGGTGGCCGCTGGTGCCAAGGCAATACTCGACGTGCCCAAAACCCTGGAGGTGCTGGAAACTCAGGGTGTGCCGGTCATCGCCTACGGCCAAGACAGCTTTCCGGCCTTCTGGTCGGCGCAATCTGATCTCACGGCGCCGCTGCGGATGGACAATGCGATGCAAATCGCCCGCGCCCACAAGATGCGTCAGACTATTGGCCTGCCCGGAGGCCAGCTGATTGCCAACCCAATCCCCAAGGGCGACGAAATCGCGGCCGATATCCTGGCACCGATCATTGCGCAGGCCCAATCCGAGGCCGACTCGCAAGGTGTTAGTGGCAAAGGTGTCACTCCATTTTTGTTGCAGCGGATATTTGAGCTGACCGAAGGTCGATCGCTGACCGCCAATATCGCCCTGGTGCGCAACAATGCCCGGCTGGCGACGCAGATTGCCCGGGAATTAAGCACTCTGCGCACCTGATCTACACAGATTGGAGAGCCACCATTGCAGCTGCTCTGCAAACTTCCTAGGTTGCAACCGACCAACAGCGAAAAAGACAGATGACAACGCCATTTGACCATGAACCCCACCGTCGCCCGGGCCTGTTTGCACGGCTGCGATCTTCGTTTCTGACCGGCATCGTGGTGATCGCTCCGGTGGGGCTGACAATATGGCTGTTGTGGTCGATCATGGGCTGGGTCGACAGTGTTGTGCTGCCACTGGTGCCTGCCACCATTCTCCCCGAGAAATACATAGGCATTAACCTGCGCGGCATCGGGCTGATCATCTTTTTCCTGTTCACCATCGTGATTGGCTGGATCGCCAAAGGCATCCTTGGTCGCTCGCTTATTGGTTTTGGGGAAAGTCTGGTCGAGCGAATGCCTGTGGTCCGTACGATCTATTCCGGTATCAAGCAAATCTCGGAAACCGTGTTTGCTCAGACCGAGCGTAGTTTTGAAAAGGCCTGTTTAATTCAATACCCGCGCCCAGGAATCTGGGCCATTGGCTTTGTTTCGACCGTCGCCAAGGGCGAAGTACTTGAACGCGCAAACCCTCGCGGAAATTTGATGAGCATCTTCCTTCCGACTACTCCGAACCCAACCTCGGGCTTTTTGTTGTTCTTGCCAGAAGAAGACGTGATGGAACTGGACATGAGCGTTGAAGACGCAGCCAAACTGGTGATCTCGGCAGGCCTGGTTTACCCAAACTCCAGAGACCCCAGTCAGCCACCATCGCCGAACACCGACTAAAAGCCACAGTTACCGTCAGCTGAAGGTGCGGGGTTACCCGTCCTACAGTGCGGTCCAGCCGCCATCGACGCTAAGCGTGGTGCCGGTCATCTGCGCTGCGGCAGAAGAACACAAGAACACCACTGTACCGCCCAACTGTTCCACCGTTGCAAATTCTTTGGATGGTTGACGCGCCAACATGACCTCTTTGATCACTGTCTCGCGGTCCATACCGTATTCTTCCATAGTCGCGGGGATCTGCGCTTCGACCAGAGGCGTCAACACATACCCAGGACAGACAGCATTACAGGTGATCGGTTCCTGCGCAGTTTCCAGTGCTACTGCCTTGGTCATACCCACAACACCATGTTTGGCTGCGACATAGGCTGATTTGAACGGCGACGCAGTCAGACCATGTGCTGAAGCAATATTGATCACCCGTCCCCAGCCCTTTGCCCGCATCAGCGGCAGTGCCGCTGCCGTCGTGTGAAAAGCCGAATTGAGATTGATCGCGATAATGGCGTCCCACTTGTCTTGGGGAAATTCATCAATTGGAGCGACGTGCTGGATTCCGGCGTTATTAACCAGAATATCGCAGCTTCCTGCGGCCTCAATCAGGCCTCTGCATTCTTCACCGACGGACATATCCGCCTTGATGTAACGGGCCGATACGCCGAATTCCGCCGATAACGCCGCCGCCAGAGCATGATTCTCGTCTCCGTCGGTGAATGAATTCAACACAACATCCGCCCCGGCCCGCGCCAGTTCCCGCGCGACTCCCAGTCCAATCCCTGAATTTGAACCCGTTACAACTGCGGTTTTTCCCTGCAAAGACATTGGTCTCTCCCTCTGAATTAACGTGATATGGTTGCCAATCATTGTGCCATGCTGCAACTGCAAAGAAAACGCCGGATCGAGGTGTCTTCTGTTTTTCTAAAATTTCTGAGGGGTTTAGAGGACGCATACTGTAAACAGATCATGGTCCGGTGGTTTAGAGCTAAGGGAGTTTTTGCCATTAGTAAGTCTGCCACTTACTTCCAGGCACCAAAGGTTAACGCCGCACAACAAAAAAAAACGCCCGCGCGAAGCGGGCGTCAAGTTATTGAGGCAGGTTTCATACAGGCAAGAAACCTATCGAGCAGTGACCCTGTTATACTCAATAATCTGACGTTATCCAAGCTAAAAGTTTGAAAAGACCCAAAAGCACGGGTAGCCTGATATCTCAAGTAAATATGGGCCAAGCAGGATTGTTGCCAAAATGCGATCAGACTATTTCTCAAAAATCACCTCAACATTGGCAGGCATCACCTTGCTGATAAGTGTTAATTGTGCAGCTGCAGAATCATCCCATGGCATTGCCATGTATGGCCAGCCGGCACTGCCACCAGATTATGTGTCACTTCCCTATGCCAACCCCGATGCGCCCAAAGGCGGGCGCGTGGTGTTTGGCAATACGGGCGGCTTTGATACGCTCAATCCCTTTGTCCAAAAGGGTACTGCTCCGTGGCAGCTGCGGTTCTGGGGATATGAGAGCCTGATGGGCCGCTCTTGGGATGAGCCGTTTTCACTGTATGGTCTGCTGGCAGAATCCATTGTGACTCCCGAGGACCGGTCCTGGGTCGAATTCACCCTTCGCCCCGAGGCTCGTTTCTCGGACGGCTCACCGGTGACCGTCGAGGATGTGATCTGGTCATATGAGACTTTGGGCACCAGCGGCCATCTTCGCTATCGCGGGTTTTGGTCCAAAATTGACAATATTGCCCAAACTGGGCCGCGCAAAGTTCGGATCACATTTAACACCGAGGATCGCGAGTTGGCTTTGCTCGCCGGGATGCGGCCAATTTTGAAGAAAGGTCAGTGGGAGGGCAAAGACTTTGCCTCCAGCGGTCCGTCAGAGGCCCCCATTGGCTCAGGTGCTTATGTGGTTGACGACGCTGATCCTGGCCGATTTGTCAGCCTGAAGCGCAACCCTGATTATTGGGGCAAGGATCTACCATTTCGACGCGGCACGCAGAATTTCGACGAAATGCGGATCGAGTTCTTTGGCGATGCGACTGTTTTGTTTGAAGCCTTCAAGGTGGGTGAGCTGACTGCGGTACGTGAATTCAATGCTGGCAAATGGGACAACAGTTATAATTTTCCCTCGGCGCAGCGTGGCGATGTGGTGAAGTCAGAGATACCCCATCAGCGCCCGTCCGGCATCACCGGGCTGGCCATGAATACCCGCAACCCGTTGTTCAAAGACTGGCGCGTACGTGAAGCACTGATCCATGCCTTCAATTTTGAATACATCAACGGCACCGTGACCGGCGGTACCCAACCTCGTATTACCTCGTACTACTCTAACTCGGCATTGGGTATGCGACCAGGGTCGGCTGAGGGACGTGTTCGGGCGCTGCTTGAACCTTATGCCGACAGTTTGCTGCCTGGGGCTTTGGAGGGTTACTCTTTGCCCGTCAGCGACGGAACCGAGCGAAACCGCAAAAACCTGCGCAAGGCGACCAAGTTGCTGGGTGAGGCAGGATGGACCGTTCAAGATGGCGTTTTGCAAAATTCACAGGGCGAGCCCTTCGAATTCTCAGTTCTTTTGCGTCAGGGCGATGGTGAGATGCAAACCGTTGTGGAAATATATGCAAGCGCGCTGGAACGGTTGGGCATTAAGGTCGCCACTGAAACAGTTGACAACGCCCAATATGTTTCTCGCCAGAACGAATATGACTTCGACATGACCCGCTATCGCCGCGATTTGTCGCTTAGCCCGGGCAATGAACAGTTTCTGTATTGGGGACGAGAGGGCGTGACCCAACCTGGCACCCGCAATCTGATGGGGGTAGACAGCCCTGCTGTCGAGGCCATGATACCTGCCATGCTTAATGCAATCAGTGCCGAGCACTTCATTTCTGCAGTTCGGGCACTGGACCGGGTGCTGACCACGGGTCGCTATGTGATCCCGATCTGGCAGTTCGACAAAGGTCGCATTGCCCATGCTAAAGAGCTGCGCTTTCCGGACAGCCTGCCGATTTACGGCGATCGTCCAGAGTTCATGCCGACAGTCTGGTGGTATCAGGCAGATTAACCCAAATTTGTAAAACATGGGTTGACCGACTCAATCTATTTCCATATTTCCCGAAATATGGAAATAGATATCACAAATCAATTGAGCGCACTTGCTCACCCAAAGCGTCTCGCCCTGTTCAGGTTGCTGATGCGGCGATATCCGCACGGGGTGCCTGCTGGGGAAATTTCCGGTGCATTGGGGCTAAAAGCAAACACTGCCTCAAGTTACCTGTCCGCCTTAACGCAAGTTGGTCTGATATCTCAGACACGGAATGGCACCACGCTTCGCTACAGCGCCAATGTGACCACCCTACGAGGTTTGTTTGGCACGCTACTGGAAGATTGTAGCCAGAACAGGCCTGACATTTGCTTGCCGTCAACACCTCAGATCTTTAGCCCATCCGTCGAACGCCCCTTGAACGTGCTGTTCTTATGCACTGGAAACTCTGCCCGCTCGATCCTTGCCGAAGCACTGCTGGCATCGTTCAGCGGTGGCAAGTTCCAGGCATATTCGGCTGGCACCACCCCAGCCGAGGCTCCTCACCCCGACGTTCTGGCTTTGCTAAAAGCCAAGAGCCACAGTGTTGATGGTTTGACGTCAAAAACACTGGACGTTTTCCGGGCTCAAAATACGCCAAAAATGGACTTTGTCTTTACGGTTTGCGACCAAGCGGCAAACGAAGAATGCCCCAGTTGGCCGGGTCACCCGATGAATGCTCATTGGGGGCTAAGCGATCCTGTGTCCAATTCCTGTACACCTAAGGACCTCCCAAAGGCTATCGAACAAACCTATGACGTTCTAAAAAGCCGTATCCAAAAATTCGTCGACTTGCCTTTTGGCTCGCTCGACCCGCAGTCGCTTCAGCATCACTTAGATGATCTTGGCCAACAAAATGTCTGACACCTCCCTGAGAAAGCAAACCACATGAATATCCTTGTTCTCTGCACCGGCAATTCGGCGCGCTCCATTCTGTTGGAGACACTGATCAACAGCCAAAGCGCGGGTCGCTTGCAGGCCTATTCTGCAGGGTCTGCCCCTGCCGGACACGTGCATCCACAATCTCTGAAACTGTTGTCAGAACACGGCCATGACACCTCGCTTGCCCGCTCCAAAAGCTGGGACGAGTTTGCCACGTCTGACGCGCCGAAAATGGACATGGTCATCACCGTATGCGGCTCAGCCGCAGCTGAAACCTGTCCAATCTGGCCCGGCGCCCCGGTGCGCGCGCATTGGGGTGTCGAGGATCCGGCAGCCGCGGTAGAACCCGATTGGGATCCGGCGTTTCGCACCGCTTACGACATTTTGAAAAAACGCGCCTCAGCCTTGTTGGACCTGCCGTTTGAAACCCTCGCCCCGCAAGAGCTATCAGCCGAACTAGCCCGCATCGGAGATCTGACATGAGGGCGCAAAAACTACTGGCCGAGGGTTTGGGCACCGCGTTCCTACTGATTGGTGTCGTGGGCTCGGGTATCATGGCGCAAAACTTGGCAGGTGATGCCACAGCACTGGCCCTATTGGCCAATGCCATTGCCACTGGCTGCATGCTTTACGTTATCATCACCACGCTTGGTCCCATTTCTGGCGCTCATTTTAATCCTGCCGTCACATTGGCGTTTGCCCTGCGTGGTGACCATCCCTGGAGCGCGGTTGCGCCCTATATAATCGTGCAGATTGTCGGCGGACTGTTGGGCGTATGGGCCTGTCATGCAATGTTTGACATCGAAATATTGCAAAGTTCTACTACCATGCACCGCACCGGTTCAGCACAATGGGTATCCGAGATCATAGCTACATTTGGTCTATTGTTCGTCATTTTTGGTGGCTTGAAATCACGCCCCGAGGCGGTGCCCGCACTGGTCGGCCTCTATATCACCGGAGCATATTGGTACACCTCATCGACCAGTTTTGCCAATCCAGCTGTCACCATCGCCCGCGGGTTCACCGACACCTTTGCCGGCATTCATCCTAGCCATATAGGTATGTTCATTGTCATGCAGATCATCGCCGTCGGCATTGCCCATGTGGTGTTGACCCGGCTTTTCACTGACGACTGATCAGTCCCGCTAAATCGAGTCAAAATCTGTTACCGCTGCCAAACTGGCGGCGGTATCTTTTTGGGCTATATTTGGATACACTAAACAGACAAACGATCCGCTGCTGCCCGGTGGGAGGACTGCCCATGACCGTTTTACGCTCGACTGATGCCTGGATCACCAGCTTGCCACGTATACAGAACCGGTTTCCTTACCTGCACCCGCAATTGGTGCCGAAGCTTTTGCATGACCGCGACGCCTTTGTTGCGCATCTTGCACAGACCCACCAGCTTACGTTGACCGAAGCCAAGGAAGAGGTCGAAGACTTCTTTTTTGTCGAGGGTCTGCTGCGCGAAGTTGAAGTCGAAGGCTAAGCCTCCGCTGCACACCGCTCACGCCAGTGACGTGACCCAAAGGATGGTTGCATCCTCGTCGCTTGATGAAATGACGTTATGACCCATTGCCGCGTCGTAATAAGCGCTATCGCCGCGCCGCATTTCAATGGGTTCGTAGAACTCGGTATAGAGCTGCACCACACCGGTTAGCACATATAAGAACTCTTCGCCGTCATGGCGCACCCAGCCATCAAATTCGTCCATGGACCGGGCCCGGACGCGGGCGCGATACGGCAACATTTGTTTGCGTGACAGGCTGTCAGCCAACAGTTCGTGCTCATAGGTGGTGGTGGCATGGGCTGCCCCTTCACCGGTCTTGGTCACTGTCAAACGGCCATTCACCTGTCCCCGCTGTGGCGGCGTGAAGAGTTGTGGAACCGATATTTGCAACCCTGTCGCCAGCTTCTTGAGCGCGTCGTAAGTTGGTGACATCTGGCCATTTTCGATCTTTGACAAGGTCGAACGTGCCAGCCCGGCCTGGTTGGCCGCGTGTTCCAGGGTCCAGTCGCGGGCCTTGCGCAACTCACGTACCCTTACCCCCAGATCCAGCGGTTCTGCTTCGCTCTGGTTGCCGCTGCTGCGGGCAATGGTAATCAGTGATTTGGGATCTCGTTCTGTCATCTGCTCTCTATAGGCCGCCCTCCGGCTGCTTGCAACGCAGCACCACCCGCGATAGCCACGTCTTATGTTATCTATCTTTGACCAAGGCCCGTTTCCACCCTGCCCTGCGCCCTTTAATCTGGCCGCTCATGTGCTGCGCCATGCGCCCACCACACCGGACAAACTTGCCCTGTCTATCCTGTCCAAATCCAGCGCGCAGAACTGGACATACCAAGCACTCGAAGCCGCCGTACGTGGCACCGGCACCGGTTTGTTGCAGTCCGGCCTAAATCCGGGTGACATCCTGCTGATGCGGTTGGGCAATACGGTCGAGTTTCCCATCGCCTATCTGGGCGCCATTGCGGCCGGGCTGGTGCCGGTTCCAACGTCGTCTCAACTGACTGCAGCGGACACTGCCAAAATGATAGCCGAGCTGTCCCCGGCAGCGATCCTGCGCGATGAAGATGTGGAATGTGCACCCCACCCTAACCAGATCTCCACCGACTCACTGATGGCGATGCGCGGCCTGCCGCCTTGCAGTTACAACTTGGGCGATCCCGAGCGACTGGCTTATGTCGTCTATACTTCGGGCACCAGCGGAAATCCGCGCGCTGTCGCGCATGCCCATCGCGCCATTTGGGCCCGGCAGATGATGGTCACAGGCTGGTATGACCTGCGGGTCGACGACCGACTGCTGCATGCCGGCGCGTTCAACTGGACCTACACACTGGGCACTGGATTGATGGATCCTTGGACAATCGGTGCAACGGCGCTGATCCCAACACCGGGCACCAACCCAAGAGATCTGGCGGAGTTGTTGCAAACGCACCGCGCCAGCATTTTTGCCGCTGCACCAGGAGTCTACCGCAAAGCCCTGCATGGCAAAGATAAACTCGACCTGCCAGACTTGCGCCACGGCCTTAGTGCTGGCGAAAAACTCTCAAGTGATTTGCACCAAAAATGGACCAAAGCCACTGGCACCCACCTGTTTGAGGCTTACGGTATGTCTGAATGTTCCACCTTCATATCGTCCAGCCCCGCGTTGGCGACGCAAGGCCAGACCCTTGGTCAACCGCAACCTGGTCGCCGTGTGGCCATCCTTGGCGCAGATGGCCCAGTGCCGCAGGGAGATGAGGGCACAATTTCTATTCATCGCAGTGACCCGGGCTTGATGCTCGGCTATCTCAACGCGCCACAGGAAACTGCCGATCGTTATCAAGGTGACTGGTTCCTAACTGGCGATTTGGGCTCAATGTCTGCGGACCACCAGATTAGCTACCTTGGTCGCAATGATGACATGATGAACGCCGGTGGTTTCCGCGTTTCGCCGCTTGAGGTCGAAGCCGCACTGTCCAACCATCCCGGCATCTCCCAGGTTGGTGCAACAGCGATTGAAGTCAAACCCGATACCTTTGTCATCGCCGCCTTCTACACTGGTCCCGAAAAGTTGAACCACGAAGACTTGCAAACTTTTGCCAACATCCATCTGGCGCGATACAAACAACCCCGCGCCTATATCCATCTCGAAGCACTGCCGCAGAGTGCCAACGGCAAACTTCTTCGCCGCGCCCTGCCCGCTTATTTCAAGGTTACACCCTAATATGACCGTCAAGCTCGACATCATCTCAGACCCGATCTGCCCCTGGTGCTATATCGGTAAGACCCACCTGGACAAAGCATTGGCACAGGTGCCGGATCACCCCTTTGTCATTGAGTGGCATCCGTTTCAGCTGAATCCGGACATGCCACTCGACGGCATGGACCGGCGTGATTACTTGGAAGGCAAATTTGGCGGTAAAGACGCCGCAGTAAAAGCCTATGCACCAGTGGTCGAACATGCCGAAAAGGCAGGTCTCACCATCAATTACGAGGCTATGAAGCGCACCCCAAATACCTTGAATGCGCACCGGCTAATCCACTGGGCTGGCATCGAGAGTAAACAGACCGAAGCCGTTGACGCCTTGTTCCAGGCCTATTTTGTAGACGGCCGCGATATCGGTTTGGCAGAGGTCCTTGGCGACATTGCTGATAGTATCGGTATGGATGCAGCCGTGGTGCAAAAACTGCTCAGCACTGACAATGACATCGATGATATCAAAGCGCGTGAAGCTCATAGCCGCCAGATGGGTGTCAGCTCGGTACCGACGTTCATTGTTGACAATAAGCACGCGGTGCCTGGTGCCCAACCGCCCGAGCTTTGGCTGAAAGTGATAGGTGAGATCATGGATCAGATGGTCGCAGACGACGCTTCTGACTAAGAAACCAACACCGATGAAAGCTTGAAATCCGCGCAATCGGCATTTCCCAGTGGTCTTGAACACGACCGGATACCTGCATTCGGTCGTGAATTTCCCAGAGGTGAATTACCGTCATTCGATGGCGGTAAGAGGGGGCAGCGCCCCCTCTCTCAAATCCAGCACCAATGCACACCCATTTGTGCAATTCAGCTTCTGGCTGATCTCGTTTTTCTGTGATAGCGCCAAAATACGAACTGCCAGATTGGATCCGATCTCCGCATCCTTCTGCTGCACTGTCCTGAGGTTTCTATGTCCAATCCCGCCGCAAATTCGATGTCCAAGACAGAATTCATCGCGCTAATCGCAATGATGTTTGCCACCATCGCCTTTTCCATTGATGCAATGCTTCCGGCGCTGCCAGAAATTGGCGCGGCACTCAGCCCCAATGACGTCAACCGCGCCCAACTTATCCTCACGTCGTTTGTGCTTGGTATGGGAGTCGGCACCTTTTTTACCGGCCCACTGTCCGACGCCTTTGGCCGCAAACCAGTGATCATTGTCGGCGCTGCGCTATATATCCTGTCAGCTGCGGTGGCCTGGGCAAGCTCCTCGCTGGAACTGTTGCTGATCGCCCGCGTCACCATGGGATTAGGCGCTGCCGGTCCACGCGTCGTGGCGATCGCCATTGTGCGTGATCTCTACTCTGGACGTGAAATGGCACGGGTGATGTCGATTGCCATGATGATTTTCACTCTGGTCCCGGCCTTTGCGCCCATGCTGGGTGTTGGCATCATTGCGTTTGCAGGCTGGCGCGCGATTTTCATCGCCTTTGCACTGTTCCTGATCATTGTCGTGACCTGGACAAGCATACGTCTCCCAGAAACGCTGGCACGCGAAGATCGCCGTCCGATGAAACTGCCACTGATGATCAAAGCCGTGTCCGAGATGTTTGCGCATCCCACCGTGCGCCTGTCGATCTTTGTGCAAACCCTGTGCATGGGCGCGCTGTTCACCATGCTAACGATGGTGCAGCCGGTCTATGACATTATATTTGGCCGCGGCGATAGCTTTCCATTCTGGTTTGGCCTTGTCGCGTTGATTTCGGGCAGTGCCAGCCTGATCAACGCTGCTGTCGTGGTCAAAGTCGGTATGCGCCGGATGGTCACCTGGTCACTGGGTGGCCAGATCCTGTTCTCAGCCGCAGTCCTAATCCTCAGCAACGCCGATCTGCCCGAGGTGGTTCAATTCGGGGTGTTTGTCGCCTGGCAAACCACCTTGTTCTTTATGGTTGGCATGACCCTGGGCAACCTGAACGCAATGGCAATGGAGCCGATGGGGCACATTGCCGGCATGGCTGCCTCGGTCATTGGGGCGATTTCTACCGTCGCGGCGGCGATCATTGCTGCGCCAATTGGCCTGCTGTTTGACGGCTCCCTATTGCCGCTGATCATTGGAATCCTGACAATGATCAGTGTCGCCTTCTTGCTGATGCTTCGGATGGGACGGGTCGAGGCGCGCCTGCCCGCAGAATAGACGCACCGTCTTCCTTGCTGCATCGCATTGAAAACCCTACCCTCTCTGTATTTGCACAGAGAGGGATAGATGAGCGATTACTATAACCTGGGCAGCTATTCCTGCCCCGTCACTTGCAGTTCAGCCAAGGCGCAGCTCTGGTTCGACCGAGGACTGAATTGGACATACGGGTTTAACCACCAAGAAGCCGTGATCTGTTTTGAACGCGCGCTGGAACATGACCCAGACTGCGCCATGGCACATTGGGGTGTCGCCTATGCCTCTGGTCCGAACTACAACATGCCCTGGGAACTGCACGACACCCAAGGCCGTGCCGAGGCGCTGGCCAAGTCCTATGACGCTGCCCAACAAGCCTTATCCCATGTGGACAGCGTTACTCGTGCCGAGGCCGAACTGATAAAGGCACTCAGTGCCCGTTACCCACAACGCGACCTGACCGATGACATGCACGCCTGGGATTTTGCCTTTGCCGACGCCATGCGTGCCGCGTTCAGAGCCTGCCCAGACCAATTGGATCTGCGCACTGTCTATACGGAAAGCCTGCTGAACTTGACCCCCTGGAAGATGTGGGATCTCAAAACTGGAGCCCCAGCAGAAGGTGCTGCCACTCTTGAAGCGCAAGACGTGCTGGAATGGGCCATGACCAACGCCCCCGGTGCAATGAAACATCCGGGCCTGTTGCACATCTACGTGCACCTGATGGAAATGTCCCCAACGCCTGAGAAAGCACTGAAAGCCGGTGATGTCTTGCGGACATTGGTGCCGGATGCCGGTCATTTGGTTCATATGCCCAGCCACATTGATGTGCTCTGCGGCGACTACAAAAGCGTAGTCCATTGGAATGAAAAGGCGATTGAGGCGGATCTGAAATACTACCAGCGCGAAGGTGCCCATAATATCTACACCGGCTATCGGCAGCACAATTACCACTTTGTCATTTATGGCGCCTTGTTCCTGGGCCAGATCGAGCCAGCACTACGCGCCAATCAGGGTATGTGGGACACCGTCCCTGAGGAAATGCTGCGTATCGAGAGCCCACCAATGGCCGATTATTTCGAATCCTACATGGCCATGGGCCCGCATATCCTGATCCGCTTTGGACGCTGGGACGAGGCGATGGCACTGGAGCTGCCCTCGGACCCTGATCTATACCGCACCTTGACTGCCACTACTCATTACGCCCGCGCCATTGGATTTGCCGCCACCGGTCTTGTGGAGCAGGCCGAGGCCGAAGAGCAGTTGTTCTTGGTCGCCAAGAGCCGGATCCCGGATACACGGCTGATGCACAACAACCGCGTTGTGGATCTCATTGAAATTGCATCGGAAATGCTGCGTGGCGAAATTGAATACCGCAAAGAGAATTATGACACGGCCTTTGCTCATCTGCGCCGTTCAGTAGCGCTGGATGATAGTCTGCCTTATGACGAGCCTTGGGGCTGGATGCAGCCCACCCGCCATGCTTTGGGTGCGTTGTTGTTTGAACAAGGCCATGTGACCGAGGCTGAAACAACCTACCGTGAGGACTTGGGGCTGGCTGGCACTCTTTCACGCGCGTCCATCCACCCCGACAATGTCTGGAGTCTGAAAGGCCTGCACGATTGCCTGAACGCACGTGAAGAAGGTATTGAAATTGTACACGTAAAACAAAAGCTTAATTTGGCATTGGCGCGCGCAGATCACGTTGCAGCGTCTTGCGCTTGCGCCCAATCTGCCATGAGGGGAACTCAATGAAACAGATCATTCTGGTAACAGCTCTATGCCTTGGCTCATCCCTCGAAGCCCAATCCCTTCGGGTATCGCCAGTAGATCAAGCTGGCCAAGACCCTTCGCTGGTCTCCTTTCGCGAACAGCTTTTGAGCGACATCGCAGCAAGAGATGTGAAAGCCGTTCTAAATGCCTCTTGTGAGGGAATTTATCTTAGCCATGGAGGCAATGGCGGCCACGATGAGTTCATGAGCTATCTAGCTCTGACGGATGAAAACGTAACCGATGAATACCGGCGAGATCTGGAAGAAAGGCGCGAGTCCTACTGGGGACAGTTGGAGAAAACACTGCGCCAACCGGGACGTTTCAACGGTTCGACCGAATTCTGGATGCCGGTTTACTGGCAGGCTGATCTCCCTGATACCGTAGACGCCTATGAAGCCTATTTTGTTACCGGAGATCGCGTAAATCTACGGCAAGCGCCCAGCGGCGACGGCAAGATCATCGGCTCGCTGAGCCACGAGTTGGTCACGGTTTCCGAATACGACGAAGAGGCCACCTATCTGAAAATTCAGGTCGCGGACGGACGTAGTGGCTACATGCATCAAGATTATCTTTGGTCAGCAGTCGGGTATCGGGCTGCCTTCACCAAGTCAGATAACCAAGAGTGGCAGCTCTGCATGTTTGTGGCTGGGGACTAGAAACCGCCCACTCAGGCCGGTTTCTTCTTTTTCTTCTTGGCGGCAACAACCTTTTCGGCAAGTTCACGGGCAATGGCAAAGGCACCCTTGATCTTGTCCCCGTCACTGCGCCAGTCACGCCGCACCACAATTTTGTTGTCCTTGACCTTGGCCAACCCATCCTGCGCCTGGATGAATTCAACCAGCCCAGTGGGAGAGATAAACTTGTCGTTGTGGAACTGGATCGTCGCCCCTTTGGGGCCACCGTCCAATTTGGCAATCCCGGCCCGTTTACACATCGCCTTGATCCGCACCACCAGCATCAGTGTATTGACCTCTTTTGGTAATTTCCCAAAGCGGTCAATCAGTTCGGCAGCGAAACCCTCAAGCTCCACTTTGCTGGTTAGCGACGACAGCCGCCGGTATAGCCCCAGCCGCACGTCCAGATCAGGAACAAATTTCTCGGGGATCAGCACTGGCACGCCAAGATTAATCTGCGGTGCCCATTGGTTGTCAGCCTCAGACAGACCTTCCATTTCACCAGACCGGATCTTGGCAATCGCTTCTTGCAGCATCGATTGATACAGCTCATAGCCAACATCGCGCATCTGGCCAGATTGCTCTTCACCCAAAAGGTTACCTGCGCCCCTGATATCAAGATCTTGCGAGGCCAAGGTAAAGCCGGCCCCAAGGGTGTCCAACGAGCCCAGAACCCGCAGTCGTTTCTCGGCAGTCGCGGTCAGTTTGGTACGAGGTTTGGTGGTCAAATAGGCATAAGCACGGATCTTTGAACGCCCGACCCGACCGCGGATCTGATACAGCTGCGACAGTCCGAACATATCTGCGCGGTGAACGACCATTGTGTTGGCAGTGGGAATATCCAACCCGCTTTCAACGATGGTGGTGGCCAGCAACACATCATATTTGCCGTCATAAAACGCGTTCATGCGCTCATCCAGATCGCCCGCTGCCAGTTGTCCGTGGGCAATCACATAGGTGACTTCTGGCATCTGCACTTTCAAAAACGCCTCGATGTCCGGTAGGTCGCTGACCCGTGGCACCACGTAAAAGCTTTGCCCGCCGCGATAATGCTCACGCAGCAGCGCCTCGCGGATGGTCACCGCATCAAATTCACTGACATAGGTCCGGATCGCCAACCGGTCTACTGGAGGTGTGCCGATGATCGACAGATCGCGCACGCCGGACAATGACAGCTGCAACGTCCGTGGGATCGGCGTTGCAGTCAATGTCAGCACATGAATGTCGGTGCGCATCTGTTTCAGCCGTTCCTTGTGGCCAACGCCGAAATGCTGTTCTTCGTCGATGATCAGCAGCCCAAGCTCTTTGAAACGGATACTTTTGGCGAGCAACGCATGAGTGCCGATTACAATATCTACCGTTCCGCGCGCTATCCCGTCCCGCGTGGTTTGTGCATCCTTTGCACTAACAAAGCGGGATAATTGCCTGACTTCCAAGGGAAACCCGCGAAATCTTTCGACGAAACTGGCATAGTGCTGCCGCGCCAACAGTGTGGTTGGAGCAACAATTGCCACCTGCATACCGGACATCGCAGCAACAAAGGCGGCGCGCATAGCCACCTCGGTTTTGCCAAATCCCACGTCACCGCAGATCAGCCGGTCCATTGGTCGGCCCGAGGTTAGGTCGTCGATCACGTCACCAATCGCCCGCAACTGATCGTCTGTTTCTTGATAGGGGAACCGCGCCGAAAACGCGTCCCAACTGCCCTCAGGCGGATCCAGTACCGGCGCCTTGCGCAATTCACGCTCTGCCGCCACCCGGATTAGCCGCTCCGCCATTTCACGAATGCGCTCTTTCAGCTTGGCCTTTTTGGCTTGCCAGGCGCCGCCGCCCAAACGATCCAAGAGCCCCTCGTCGTGCCCGTACTTCGACAGCAACTCGATATTTTCCACCGGCAGGTACAACCGGGCTGCCTCGGCATATTGCAGCAGGATACATTCATGCGCAGCGCCAGCGGCGGTGACCACTTCCAGCCCCAAGAACCGGCCAATGCCGTGGTCCACATGTACCACCAGATCACCAGCGCTGAGCGATTGCGTCTCGGTCAGGAAATTCTCGGCCTTGCGGCGTTTTCGTGGTGCCCGGATCAGCCGGTCACCCAGCACATCCTGTTCCGAAATCACCGTCATATCCGGAGTGATAAAGCCGTGTTCCAGCGCCCAGACTGCCAGAAACAGCCCGGATTTTCCGATCCGGGTGGCATTGGTCACCGGGATCACTTCCGACAGGCCTTCGTCTTCGATCAGCCCGGTCAACCGCTCGCGCGCGCCTTCGGAATAAGACGCAACAATCACCGGACCTTCAAGTAATTTTGCCTTAATATGATCCGCGAAAGCTCCAAAAAGGCTGACACTTTCCATCTGACGCTCGGGTGAGAAGTTGCGCCCAATACGGCCGCCCGCGTCCACCACTCCCAGGCCAGTCGCCTGAGGCAAGGGGTTCAATTGGATCATCCTCTGACCACCAATTGCCGCCTCCCAAGCGGTATCATCCAGATACAACAGACCGGGCGGCGTCGGCTTGTACACCGTGTCGATCCGGCCCTTGGCCTGCATCGCTATTTTGCGGTTCTCATACTGATCTTCGATGCTGTCCCAGCGTGCCAGCCTGGCGGGCGTCACCTGATCATCCAGCGTCACCGTGGCCTGGGGCAGATAATCGAACAGAGTCTCTAGCTTGGCATGGAAGAATGGTAACCAATGTTCAATGCCCTGATGCTTACGCCCGGCACTCACCGCCTCGTACAGCGGATCATCGGTGCCGGCAGCGCCAAATTCGATACGGTAATTTTGCCGGAACCGGGTGATTGCGGCCTCGTCCAAGATCACTTCGGACACCGGTGCCAACTCGACCAGATCCAGTTTTTCGATGGTGCGCTGGCTAACCGGATCAAACCGGCGTGCACCGTCCAACACATCGCCAAACAGATCAAGGCGCACCGGACCGCTCTGCCCAGGAGGGAAGATGTCGATGATACCGCCACGAATGGCATAATCGCCAGGCTCCATCACCGTAGGGCTTTGGGTAAACCCCATTCGCACCAAGAAGTTACGCAGCGCTTTTTCATCGATCCGCCGATCGACCTGGGCCGAGAATGCAGCCTCGCGCAGCACCTCTCGTGCCGGTATCCGCTGACTGGCAGCATTTAACGTGGTCAGTAAGATAAACTCCTTGGGCATTTGATGCACCAAAGCCGCCAGCGTGGCCATCCGGGCCGCAGCGATGTCAGCGTTGGGCGACACCCGATCATAAGGTAGACAATCCCAGCCGGGAAATACAAACACCGGCATATCCGGTGCGAAAAACGCCAGCGCTGCCCGCATCGCCTCCATGCGTTTGTCATCGCGCGCCACATGTAGCACCGGAGAACCGGATTTCTGTACCTCATTGAGGATCAGACGGGCATCGAAACCCTCGGGCGCACCGCCCATGGTGATAACTCGTTGCGCCATTTTGGGCCTCACTTTCATTGAGCGACTTGTTGGTCCAAGCTCAGCCGAGAAAACCATATTTAAGGTTCTGATACATGCCCCACATTGCGGTGACAAAAATGGAGGCGGCCCCTATCAACTGGATGTACAGCCTTAAGCGGACCAGAGCCTTGCGCAGCCCCTTCCCTAAAATATGGTCACGATCAATTTTGCTTGCAGTTGCCAGACTTACCACGCCAACAATGCTCATCGGAAAAACAAGTAGAAACACCGCTTGGGCAAATTCAATGCCGTAATAGAACCCAAGAACCACCAATCCGGACAGTACAAAGCAGGCCAGCCCCAGCAACCAGACCCCGGATACCCGAGCAATATACAACATCCGATTGGTATTGACGCGCACCACATCTTCCAGGTCTTGCTCGGGTTGCCCGCCTAGACGACCGGCGCGGTAAACCAGGTCAATCGGCACCCCTAGAACCCAATGACTGGCCGATGACCACATCACTGCTAGGGCAATCCAGAACCAAAGGTTTGAAAATGACCGCAGGTCAATCAGTTCAACCAAAGTATCAAATAAATCCAAAAGTGGTGCTCCCTGCTGCACGCAAAACCATGTTCCAGCCTATATCCACTGCCGCGCCCGGCTGCACAAGGTCTGGAGGTAATAAAGCGAATACCGCGACGATTGTGCCCTTGTGATCGAACCCGGAACCATGCCACCCAAGACGATAGCTACTACAGGAGAACACCCAATGACGCCGACTGTTGCCGCTTTTCCCGCTGCCCGCCTGCGCCGCACCCGGTCGACCCCGGCAATTCGGGATTTGGTGCGCGAAAATACTCTCAGCGTTGGTGATCTGATTTGGCCAGTCTTTGTCCGCGATGGAACCGGGATCGAAGAACCAATCCCGTCGATGCCTGGAGTGATGCGACGTTCGGTTGATAAGATTGTGGAGGCGGCCGTTGAGGCGCAGACGCTTGGCATCCCGGCAATTTGCCTGTTTCCCTACACTGATGCCAGCCTCAAAACCGAAGACTGCGCCGAAGCCTGGAATCCTGACAACCTGACTAACCGGGCCATCCGCGCCATCAAATCAGCGGCGCCGGATATCGCGGTGATGACTGATGTGGCGCTGGACCCCTATAACATCAACGGCCACGACGGATATGTGGTGAATGGTGAGATTATCAATGACGCCACCGTCGAGGCGCTGGTCAAGATGACTCTAGCCCAGGCAGAGGCAGGCGCCGATATTATTGGTCCTTCAGATATGATGGACGGTCGCATTGCCGCTATGCGCAGTGCGTTGGAAAACGCAGGACACAGCAATGTTATGATCCTGTCCTATTCGGCGAAATACGCGTCGGGTTATTACGGCCCATTCCGCGACGCTGTGGGGGCGTCGGGCGCACTGACGGGTGATAAAAAGACCTATCAGATGGATCCGGCCAACGGCGACGAGGCCATGCGTCTGGTACAGCGCGACCTGAATGAAGGCGCGGACATGGTGATGATCAAACCGGGCATTGCCTATCTCGACATCTGCCACCGGGTCAAAACCAACTTCGGCGTTCCGACATATGCATACCAGGTCTCTGGCGAATACGCGATGATCCAGGCTGCGGCGCAAAACGGCTGGATCGACGGTGAGCAAGTGATGCTGGAAAGCTTGATGGCTTTTAAACGCGCCGGCTGCGACGGGGTGCTGACATATTTTGCCCCAAAGGTGGCCCGTCTGCTCAAAGGATAAAGCAACCGCAGCCTTGATTTGCGGCTCTTTTCCAGCAAGAAGCCGCGCATAAGACAGCGCCGACTGATGACATTTGGCAAAAACACACCTATAAGACGGGTCAGAGCCGGATCAATCGGCCTTTTATCGAGCTAATACAGGCAGTGTAATCCATGACTAGCATTCTATCTTCCCGGCTAACCCGTCGGGGTTTTGCCCTCGGCGCTCTGGCTACCACCGGGCTGACCGCAGCTTGCGGTAACGGAGTCGGCAGCAGTGGCGCCGGAACCATTGACGCTCGTGTTGATGCCACCTTAAGCCAGATGTACAATCTATATCCCAACACCAGAACCCTATCCGACAAATCCACCGGAATGCTGGTGATGCCGCTGGTGACAGAGGCCGGGTTCATCTTTGGCGCAGGTTATGGCCGTGGCGCCCTGCGTATTGACGGCGCAACAGTCGATTATTACTCGACGGTCAAGGCCAATGCAGGCCTGCAAATTGGCGCCCAGCAATACGCCCACGTTTTGTTTTTCATGACCGAAGACGCCCTCAGTACTTTCCGCCGGGCGACGGGCTGGACCGCCGGTGCGGATATTGGCTATGTGGTCAAAGACAAGGGCGATACTTTGTCCACCGATACGAATACTTTGACCTCACCCATTCTTGCCGCGATCTTTGGCCAGGCCGGGTTGCAAATCGGCGCTACGCTCGAAGGCTCCAAATATACCCGTATCATTCCCTGAATATCCTGATTCCAGGTATATTTTTGCAAAGAAAAACGCGCCGAACTCGGCGCGTTTTGTATTTTTGAGGGATCCCCTTCATCCGGCCGTTGGGTTCTGCCCCTTCAGCCCAGCAAACGCAGTCGCTTAAGAAGACTGGACGTATCCCAACGCCCCCCGCCCTGTTTTTGGACATCCTTGTAAAACTGATCGACCAGAGCGGTCACTGGCAGGCTGGCCCCGGTTTCATTCGCCGCATCCAGGCAAATCCCCAGATCCTTGCGCATCCAGTCCACCGCAAACCCGTGCTCAAAATGATCGTCGATCATGGTTTCATAGCGGTTCGACATTTGCCAGCTGCCTGCAGCCCCCTGACTGATCACCTCAACCACCGCGCGGCCATCCAACTCTGCCTTTTCGGCAAAATGCATCGCCTCACTCAATCCCTGAACCAAACCAGCAATGGCAATCTGATTGCACATTTTGGTCATCTGCCCCGCTCCACTTTCGCCAATACGGCGACAAATACGGGCGTAGGCGTCCATCACCGGAGCAGCTCGCGCATAAGAATCCTCGTCGCCTCCGCACATCACCGACAAAGCACCGTTTTCGGCCCCTGCCTGTCCGCCTGAGATCGGCGCATCAACAAACGACACGCCCAGTTCCTGAGCTGCAGTATATAATTCTCGCGTTACTTTGGCCGAAACCGTGGTGTGATCGACAAACACTGAGCCCGAGGCCATTCCTGCAAAAGCCCCATCATCACCAAGACAAACGGCCCGCAGGTCATCATCATTGCCGACG
>MAAC01012086.1_pt1 | contig 67190 bp, 53 predicted proteins | sample 1115981 | NCBI WGS metagenome assembly MAAC01 (sample SAMN04961126, study PRJNA320927) | seawater metagenome | isolation source: sample BD02T64 sea water enriched with oil for 64 days | place: USA:Gulf of Mexico | collected 2013-07-27
CCTGGCGCTAACTATCAATGGTCTTTAGATTTATTGAAAAAATTCGGTGAGGCAAACCCAACAGTTACCACTAAGTCAGGCATCATGGTTGGCTTAGGTGAAACCAACGACGAAATATTGCAAGTAATGCGTGATTTACGTAGTCATGGTGTCACGATGCTTACTATTGGACAATACTTACAGCCAAGTAAAGACCATCTACCCGTAGAGCGTTATGTTCACCCTGATGATTTTGATATGTTCCAAGAAGAGGCAGTAAAAATGGGCTTTGAACATGCAGCCTGTGGGCCGTTGGTTCGTTCATCATACCATGCTGATAAACAAGCAGCTGGTGAAGAAGTTAAATAAATCAAGAGACTACATTAATTTAGAGTAACAAAAAACATCTCTGGGTACACATAATAAAAAGCTAGAGCATTATCGTTTCTAGCTTTTTATTAACCTATATATTAGTTACTTAGCATTAATTTATAATACTTTCCATAAAAATAAAAATATACTCACTTCAAGTTAACTATATATGGCTATTGGGCACCTTCCTTGATGACAACCTTTCTGCTATCAAAAATTATATACCTAACTTCATTGTTAAAACTAACCTCTAATACTAAAAAATCCTTCTGATAATGTCTGTCAACAAGCTTTAATATTTTACCCTTAGGGATAACTGTTGACCTATAATGACTCGTTTCATCTGCTTTTACCGGGATTTCATATAACAACTCAACAGTATCTATTGTTGTAACACTTTCTTGTTTGCATCCCAATAAAATAAAACAGAGCAACGTAACAGTTATTATTTTGCCCATGGCCCTGAACTCCCAGTACTTGGGTTGGCTGGTGATTGAAGAACAACGCCATCAACAACTCCTAAGTCTAATAATTTATTACCTAATGAAACTGTTCTGGTTTAATGGCATAGGACACTTTGCTTAAGAAGTCATATGTATCCATTTAATTTTTTCCAAACATATTAACTATAAGTTTCACAACTTACGTTAGTTGAATCCTAGCCCCACACGCGAGGCTTTGGATTCAAAGCAAGCAGAGGATTGCTAAGATTCATTCATAATCACAAACCTGATAGTTGAAACCTCTTCTTTGAATGTCACATTCCCCTGAATTTCAACTTGTTCATTAGGCTGTAATGAAAATTCTTCTAATTTATCTCCAGCATAAACACCAGACATTGATATCATTTTTAAAGGTTTTTTTAGGTCGCCAATTACTCTTAGTTTTCCAACCTGCTTAAAATTAGATTGATTTTCCAACGTAACCGAATATAAACAATGAGTTATTTCACAGTTATAATCTTCATTGATAATTTGTACTGGAATAGCAGTAGATGCGATGAACTTTATAATCAAAGCACACGCAGCAACAGCTATAAAGACAAACGAAAACCTAATTTTTTTTAATTGCATTGTAATAAATAGGCCGCGATTAATGAAATTCCCACCGCTGCACTAATGTGAAGAGATTTTGACAGCACTTTATTAACCTTAATATTAGCATTTTGTCTTTTGCATGCTTTTTCAGCATATTGATCAGCTTGTCCCTTCATAATCTTATCGGTTAGAAGCCCCTCGATTCCACCTCGAGCCATACATTTCATAATGCACTTCTCCTTTTTAGTCGTAACCTTTGGTGGTAATCCTGCTGCACATTCAGCCGTTACACATTTTCCTCCATCAAATTCATCTGTCCCAACATAACAGTTATCTATTGGTAAACCAAAATCCTTAGCTTGTTGATAAGAACACTTTTTGAGTCCATTAGGATCAAAATAATTTATAGGATTTCCCTCAACATACCCGTAGGTATTAATGCCACCTGCTAAGCCAATTGGGTCACTTTGAATATAGCGCCCTAACTCTGGGTCGTAATCCCTAAAGTAGTTGTAAACTAATTTAGCTTTTAGGTGTGATTGTCCCTGCATTTTCGTGAGGTTTAAATTTTTGATTTACAGGTGTTTAGGGAGGGCTTTGGCAGTTGAATTAACATGTACATATCCTTGTATCATTTTAGTCTATATTTGCATATTTCACACGTAAGTTAAAGTAGGTTGCTTTTACACAACCACTTCGAAATTATTAGCTTCAGCCATTAAGAAGTTCATCCAATAAAGTTAGGTGATGTTGGTGATCATCCGGTCTCGACTTTTTAAATTTTTGAAGGTTAAGTAGCTTCCATTTCACTGACGGATATTGCTCGAAATCATAGATTGACCAATCAGGCTCTAGTCTATTCAGACTAAGCAAAAAGCGTTTGTCATTTTCATCTAGGTTCGCTTTCACTGTTTCAATTAACTCAAGCCTTGTTTGTTCAAAGTCATCATAGGTAAATTCAATTTCAGACATCCCTTGAAATTGATTTTCATACGTTGCTTTCTGGTCAATCATGTTTGGGGCTAGCATTTCATGAGTCGGTCTATTGCTACAGATAAGGGAATATATAAACCCTCGTTTAATTTCATCAGAATACTTATTCTCTTCGAGAAGAAGCTTCACATCAAACAAATCTCTTGGGTGTTGCCTATCAAGCGCAGCACAAATTTTGCCACCATATAATTGCGCTAGCGGTACAACATTTATTGCGCAAAACACGTCAAATTGTTCTTGCGCCAAATCACATAAAGGCATCGTGTTATCTTCTTCATCAATAACGCCACGCCCAACCATGTTGACTTCAACTTTGATTTGTACACCATTCTCTTCGACCATAAGCTTACATATCTTATCTTTGTGCTCAACTCTCAATGTAGGACGTATAGAAACAACACGAGATGCTATGCTCGCGAGAGCACCATTAATGGCATCAATACTTTCTTTGCGATCTTGAATATGAACATAAGTAAGGTCTATATCAACAGATAGTCTTGGCATATTCAAAACAAAAAGGTTAACCGCTGTACCACCATGTAATGAAAAACAGCTCTCTTTTGCGACTTCAGGCATAACGTCTAGCAGCAAACGTACCTGCTGAGCGTATTTTTGGTTCATATGTGATTCTCCAGATCCTTTGGAACTGTTATTTGGTATTTAGGGATATACGTGCCATCAGACACAACTTGCCGCTTACCTGTGCCAAGGTCTATTTTGTCTTGCTTGATATAAGTCACCCAATCATGACCTGCCTTTTCTGCCATATAAAGAAATAACCGTTTTACCTTAACTGAAGTACAACTTTCCAAAAGTTTTTGGATAGTCATTGGGCGTAAATTATTCAGCCCTTCCATTAATTCATAGATTTCAAGCAAAGGCTGTGTTTTTGGTGCCAGATACAAGCATTCCAATATAGCGCGAGCTGGGCTAGATATCTTGATGGTGAACTCTTTATGCTTGAATTCAGCCATACCCATTTCTGGCGGTAAGAATGAAGAGGCATTACACTCAACCTTTACGCCCCATTCATGGCTTTTAAACCAAGAAGGTAATGACTCAGGTGATGTAGAAAATAGTTGTACTTTCTTTGTTGATAGCTCTAGGTAGTGTGATTTCCCTTGTAGCATTAATGCAGTTTTAGCTGCGGGGTGTATTGATAAACCAAGTTGATTTTGCAATGCATGAATACCACCAAGGTAATCTACCACATCATCATTTCTAACTAATGCGCCTCTTTCTATGGCTCTAAACCAGTTACTTTTTTTATATCGTTTCTGTAGATCAAGACTGTACCCTTGATCTACAAGCCACGCAGAAGTTAACACAACACCAGAGGGTGCTATGGATAATAATTGGTTTATTTTACTTTGATTTTCGGTACTCATAGTACCAATATAACAATAATTTTAAACTAGCACAATTGCTATAGTTTATATTTGTTTCACTTTAGGTACTCACAGTACCCAAATCCGAATAAATATAAACTATGAATATTGTTATCCATCCGAAAAAACCGAAGTGAGTTATTGAGGGGGACGTTTGTTCGAAAACGGGTGTGTCTTCGCATGCACTTTTTTCAAATGTTTAATGCTAACAAGGGCATATAATTGAGTACTACTAATATCTTCATGCCCCAACTGTTCTTGAACAACTCGAATATCAGCACCATTCTCCAGCATGTGGGTTCCAGTCGCATATCTAAGTACGTGACATGCTCCATCTTCTGAAACGCCAGATCTACGCACGTAATCTCCTACCAATTCAGGTCTTACATTCTCAAGGTAATCATTCAGTGCATCAAATGTTCTTTGCACAATTGGAATCGTTCTATCATAACTTCCTTTGCCTTTTCGAACTGTGACGGTTAACTTCTTAGCATCAACATGTCGAATGTCTAAATTAGCCAGTTCGTTTCTTCTTAACCATAGAAGAGAGGATTTGGAAATTCCTTTTTACCTATGACGTACCACTTTTTAAGCTTTAACATCGCCACTACTAAAATCCTTGTATCAACAATTAGATAATGACAGTAACACATTAATAAATCTAGCTAAAACATATCAGTCACAACTGCAAAGAAACTTGATACTAAACAATAAAAAGCCCCGCACGCGAGGCTTTGGATTCAAAATAAGGTGCATTTACAGTAATTATTCTTTTATTATGAGTAAGTCAATTACACTTACCGTTTCATCATAATATAAAGTAGTGATTGTATAGAAATATGATTGAGGCATTCGGTAAGACTAGAGATACTTTATGCGCATCTAACTTTTGCTCTATCTTGAGCTTGGGCAATTATTTTGTCAGTGCTTTCCAGCAACGACTTTAGAAATTCGGGGCTTCTTTTAACTCTTCTTTTGCTGTTACCGACAAACATTTTTTCAACGATGTTTTTTGTATCAAGCCTACTCATTGTTTGACTCCGATTGTCTGGGGATTAATGAATTATTCAGTATAAATATATTCATGTAGTTGTACTACAAATATAGCATATATCTTGTGTAACCCATCAAAGCATTGATTTATAAAGACATTGAGAACACCCTTCAGTTGGCTTCAAATTGGAGCCAATAAAAAGCCCCGCATGCGAGGCTTTGGATTCAAAGATTTATATAATAAAAAACAAAGTTGTAAGCTAACAACTGAATAAACAATGTCACTTTTAATTACGAATTAGTGTTTTCTAATATAAATGTATTTATATCTAAACCACCATTTTCCAGTAAATTATTGGCATTAAATTCTATTAGATGAATCAAATTTTGGTTTGCATTTGGAGCGATTCCTGAGACATGAAAATAGTAACTATTCTCAAATAAAAAGCTATCACTTCCATAAACGCCAATTATTTTAAACCTAGAGTTTGAAGGAACTCCATTTCTAAATACGACTTCAGGACCAGAAAAATTTGGTTTTGGTACTATAAACACATAATCGACCTGCTTACTTCTTAATGAACCAAAGGTAACTCCTAAAGCCTCCACATCAATTAAAGTCCTTACATGCAGACCTATTAAGTGCTGAAATTTATCCTCATCACTATATTCCTTATATTTTTCTGGTGAACAAGCTGATAGTACAAAAATAGTACATAGAATAAAAATTATATTAAATTTATTCTTCATTGTTGTTGTGCCTCACATTGTTGAACACTATGAGTATAATTATCATTTTGTAAAAACTTTTCGATAGATATTGTAGTTTCTTCAAAAACAGCTAAAGGATAAGCTAAGGGCATAGTAATAGGGTTTAGTATATAGTCTATTGACCACTCTGGTAATGCTGTCCAATTATTTTCCATATAACCAACCAATGCGTCATGGCGGTGTCCAAAAGTGTGACCAGCAGAAACGTAATTATCTATAAAACCGGTTATTCCTTTGCCTGGTTCAAAACCTGTAGCCCCTTTTCTTCCTACAGAGTAAGGGTGACTTGAGGGTTTAAACCAGTCTAAACCATATGGATCTATTCTACTAATAGGATTTCCACCAACATACCCATAAGTATTAATCCCTCCCGCTAAGCCAATTGGGTCACTTTGAATATAGCGCCCTAACTCTGGGTCGTAATCCCTAAAGTAGTTGTAATGTAAACCTGATTCAGCATTGTAATATTGCCCAGCGAAACGCAAATTAAATTGAATATTAATGCCATCATTATCAACATCTTCATTGATATTACCTAAACCAAATGCCGTATATTTCGCTTGCCATACAACATCGCCATTGGTATTGCTTAGTGAGGTTACTGTGTTTAAATGGTCATTATGAGCATATAAAAGTTGAGCCACTGCTGAGCCTGAGGTTCTATCTACTACTGCCAGTAACTGCTGTTCAAGCCAGATGTAATTTTTATAAACGGTTCCATTGCCATCTGTTTCTGTTAATAAGCGCCCATCAGGTAAATATTGATAAAAAATTTCACTGCCGTTTGCTTGTATTTTTACAACACGCTGTCTTAAATGATTATAGCTATATTGAGTATTAGCACTGTTAAAGCTAACCTCTTCTAGTTGCCCTGCTTGGTTATAACTCAACGACATATTACCTTTTTGTACAATATTCCCTGCGTTATCATACTGAAGCGTTGTGGTTGAACTGCCAGTAATAGTGCTAAGTAGTGTGTAATTTAAATAACTGTAGTTATCAGTTTGACTATTTTGTGTGTGGTTTAAACGATTGCCAATACCATCATAGGCATAGCTATGCTGGTCTGTGATGTTATCTGCTGTTATTAAACGGTCGAGTGCATCATAAGTGAGATCAAGTGTATCTAATGTTCCTTGATTACTTTTTATTTGACTAATATTACTTATTACGTCGTATTGATAATCATCATTCTTGATGCCTGTTATCGTAATATTATTAGGTTGATAAGCACTATTGTAGGTTTTATTGAGCTGTACTCCATTGCCATAGATTAGCTGATTAAGTGGCCCAAAAGGTTGATAGGCCATATTACTGGCAAGCAAAGTGCTTGTACTATTTTGTAGTAGCGTTACGCCTGAAATTTTATCATTGGAATATTGATATTGTATTTGAGTACCATCAGGGTAAGTTATCTGGTTCAATTTCCCGTTGGCATTATAGTCATAATCTACGCTAAAGCTTTGCCCATTTAATGTATCTATTTGTTGGGTTAACTCATTAAAACCATTATAGGTGTACTGACTTTGCCCGCTAGCATGAGTCACCGTGTTAGGTAAACTTGCATTGGTATATGTTAGGCTAATATCTTCCCCTGCATTAGGGTAGCTTATTTGTGTAACACGATTGGCATGATCATATTGGTATTGTGTGATGATACTTCTCGCATCTGTACTTGTAGTGAGATTATCGGCATTATCGTATTGATATGCACTATTCCCTGTTGCAGGACTTTGTTGAGCAGTCACTCGACCAAAATCATCATAGTCATACGTTGTGATACTACCTTGTGCATCCGTAGCACTCAGTAATTGATCATGATTATTATAGGTATAAGACGTTTCGTTTGTTAGCGCATCTGTATATTTCAGTAATCGAGATAAACTGTCATATTGATAAAGGTCGCTTTCGATTAAGGCATCTGTTTTTTGTGTTAATTGGCCAATGTTATTTATATCATAAGCCGTTGTGCCATTAATCGTTGTTACGCTATTGATTTGATCAAGCCTATCAACTGTTCTACTTATTTCATAATGTAGCGTTGCGGTATTATCTAATAATTCTTCGCGTATTAAATTATCTCGACTATCGTAATGAAAAATCTGTTTATCACCCAAACTATCAGTAATGTGGCTAATTTTTTGGTCATTATCATAAGCAAGCGAATACGTTTCACCATGAGGTAACGTAATATTTGTTAATAACCCTTGGGTGTATTGATACGTTGTTGTTCGGCTAACATTATTACTTGTTAATGTGGTACTTAGCACATTACCGCTTGTGTCATATGTTGTCTCAACAGCGGTGTTATTAGGTTGTATTATTTTAGTAATACGCCCTGCTGCATCATAGTCAGTAAATTGAGTCTGCTCTCCTAAGGCATTGGTTACTGCTGCTACCTGACCACATTTTTCGCCAGTATTACAAGCATGATAGGTTAGTTGAGTTATATCGTTATTACCATCAGCAAAACCATCAATACTTAATATTCGTCCTGACGTGTCATAACTTAACTGGCTAGTACGTAACAAGGCAGTGCCATTTACTGTATGGCCTTTTTCAGTAACATTTTGTACTTGATACTGAGCGTTATAAGACATTTCAACATCATGTAATTGATTACTTAATGTCGAAGATATACTGTTTCGACTGATTTTAGTCGGTAAATCAATATCATTACTCAGATAACTATAATCAATACCTTGTTCTTCAGCAGTTCCTTGCCCTCTGCTCATTGATAATAGTTGGTCATATTGATTATATGTATAGCCCGTAATATTACCTTGGGGATCTGTCATGCTAGAAAGGTTACCATTGATATCGTAATTTTTACTATAGGTATCTAAGCCATTTTGATGTTGGTAATCTGTCATCAATTGCTCACCATTACTGTAACCGCTTTTTACAAACCAATGGTTACCTTTATCATCAGTAACTTCTGTATTTAACTCATAATCAGATAATTTAGTGGGCAATGTAATACCGCTTTTAACAAGAGATTGATAGCTGAGTGTGAATTGATTATTCGCTTTCATATCATCATGCGTAAGTACACGACCATGTACATCAAAAGTATTTTGTTGAACAATATCAGTATCGTTACGGGTGATGTCAATTAAATTGATGACCTAATTCCCTAGCAAAATAAGGTTATTTATATCTATACGTTTAGCTCACTGATTAAGAGCATCTCGCTGCTCTTCCAAATAATGATACCTATTGTAAACAGCCATAACACCAGCCATTTTATGCCCAACTATTTTTTCAGATACTTGAAAAGGAATAGCATTTCAGCCATGTGTGTCACAACAGCTAGTCTTAAATCATGAGCTGTCAATGCCCTAACCCACCACGGTTATTCCGTTTTCAGAGTTTTTAGAAAGCTCTTTTTGTTTGGTTAATAAATCAATCGTTAAAGATGATAAAGGTAATTTCCGCTCTTAATTGCTTTTAGTTAAATAGTGTTCAGAACTTGCAGGAATAGTCCAAATTCTTTCTTTAAAATCAATATCAACCCATTAATCACAAAAACTGCACCATCACACTGAAACAATAATATAAACATTTTCTTTATTTTTCAATAGAGTGCTATATTTTAGGAATAGGATGAAACAGAGGGAAACAGAGAGATTCTGTACCATGCTGACAAACAAGCGGCGGGTGAATAAGTTAAGCAGAGACTAGCTGTAGGTTATTTTGTAAAACGGGCAAGTATTTAATAAGGCCCGTTTTTTATTGCAAATTATTCAATAATCTTGATGAATACGAGTTACTCTTCACCACCTTCAAGTAATTCAGCGAAGTAAGCGAGTTTTTCTAATGCTAAACTATGAATAGATTTTCGAGGGTACCTTCCTGTGCTATTCATAGTGCCGGCTGTTGTTGCCATCAATAACTCTAATGCTTGGTCAATGGTTTCTACTGCATAAATAGCAAAGTCTCCATCTGCTACCGCCTCAATCACTTCACTGTTAAGCATTAAGTTAATCACATTAGTTTTAGGGATAATGACACCTTGCTTGCCCGTCAAACCTTTGTCTTTACATAGTTGAAAAAAGCCTTCAATTTTTTCATTAGCGCCGCCAATAGATTGCACTTCTCCATGTTGATTAATCGAGCCCGTAATGGCTAAACTTTGATCTATAGGCAATAAAGTAATAGCCGATATCAACGCACAAAGTTCAGCCATTGAGGCACTATCGCCGTCGATATGACCGTAAGATTGTTCAATCGCGATATTAGCTGAAATTTCCACAGGGGAGTTTTGACCATATTTATGACCTAAATAACCAGTGAGTAACAATACGCCTTTGGAATGAATAGACTTACCTAGATCTACCTCACGTTCGATATCTGTCACCCCTTCACTACCGGCATAAACCGTTGCTGTGATGCGAGCAGGCGTACCAAAAACACTATCACCAATTTCTAAAACAGTTAAACCATTAACCTTACCAACATAATCACCTTCAGTGCTGATTAAGACTTGTTGTTCTTTTATTTCATCAAGCCAAGTTTCACTTAATCGCCCAGTACGACGTTTTTTCGCTGCGAGTGCCATCGCAATATGTTTAGCCGTTAATCTGCCCTTAGAGCCACTTTTCCCCCAACAATAATTAGCTTCATCAAGTAAGTCATTTACCTGCACAATGTTTGCTGATATTTTATGTTGATGCTCAGCGCGTCTTAACGCATAACGCACTAGCTCAAGCACGGCCTCATCATCAATTTCGGGGTAATTATGTTTTAAAGCACGTTGGCGAATTAAGTTACCAAAAGCTTGTAAATTCTCATCACTTTTATCTAAATGACGATCAAAATCAGCTAGCACTCTAAATAATTCAGTAAATTCCTGATCATAGTCTTGCAGGGTGTAATAAATTTCAGCATCACCAAGCAATATCACTTTCACTTGCAAGGGTATTTTTTCAGGTTGTAAACTATATGCTCCCGGTTGGCTAATTTCAGAGTATGGATTCTCTATTGTTACCTGTCCTGTTTTTAAAGCGAGCTTTATCCGCGACCAAACTAAAGGCTGAGTCAATAATTTATCAGCATCAAGTAATAAATACCCTCCATTGGCTTTATGAAGCGCACCTGGGCGAATTAATCGATAACTGGTATAACTACTGCCTTGAAAGCTCGAAAAATCAACATGACCAAAAAGATTTTGATAAGTAGGGTTTTGTTCATAAACTACTGGGGCACCATCATTAACGTCACGCGGCACCAGTAAATTTGGCAAGAAACGTTCAACCATTAATTTACGCAATTCTTTATCATTAGGCGTATCGTCATCGTCACTAACTAAAATCTCTAACGAGGCATCAACAATATGCGCTTTTACTTTACTAAGGTATTTTAGTACCCCTTGATTATTAGCAAACTCTTGTTCAAGTTCGGTTAAATAAGGCTGAATAGCTTGCTCTGCTGTGCCATTTTTTAACTGACGTAACTTATCTGATGATTCACGTTTCCACAGGGGTAATTCAAGTAATTGCTCCGCAAGCACCACTTCAAGCTCTGACAATAGTTGATAGAACTTAGCTCGCTCTGTTTCATCTATATTAGCAAACTCTTTGTCATTTAACGGTTTACCGTCAACTAAAGGCGAAAAACCTACCTCGCCATTTTCTTCATATAATGAAACATTGCTTTTTAATGCTATGGCTTCAACCTTAGCGATGGCTTCATCATATTTTTGATTAAAATCCCTATCTATCGCTGATTTTTTCCTTTGATAACCCGGGTTATCAAAAATCTCAGGAAACAAGTCCATTAATTCATCAATAAACTTATTCATCCGTGATAGCAATTGCTTACCATCACCTGGATTTACATAAAGGCTGTAAGGTGCATGACTTTCGTCAAAGTTATTGATATAACACCACTCTACCGGGGTTGATTGTTCTTTTGCTAGCGCGGTTAACATTTGTTTGATTAATGTTTGTCTACCTGTACCGTGCTCTCCCATGGCAAATACATTAAAGCCAACAGAACTCATCGACAAACCAAAATCGAGTGCTTCTTTAGCCCTATCATGGCCAACAAAAGTTTGTGCTATTTCATTAGGATGTTGCTTTTGAGAAAAAAGCACTGCTGATAAAGGAGAACTAAGTTGAGAAGCATTGAGTTTGCATTGCGAAGCAGAGGTTGTGAACATGGCTATCCTTGTAAGATTAAGACGTTAGAGACTAAATAGTCAATATCGCAAGTGTACTCGTTATATACCCTACTAACAATAATATGCGTTAACAATATGATGTTTAGGAGTAATTAAGGATCAAGCGGCAAACGAGTAAAGCTATCACCACCACATTTTACACAGGCTGTCACTTCACTAGGATGCATGATATGAATTGTTTCATCACATTGCTGGCAAACTAATTCGCCAAAACCAATAATATCTCCAACCTTATAAATACCGTCATGCTCAAAATCATCCACCAATTCAGCCCATTCAACTTGTGATTTATCGGTTAAGTGAGCAAGGCTTGCCCACATTCTTTCATTAAGCAAATTTAGATAAATAGAATGCTTTATTTCTGTCTGATTTTGTTGATAAAAATCATGCAGGTCATACTTTAAGTTATCAGTAAACTGATTCAATTTCTCTTCGGTCATCCCTTCTGCCGTTTTTGCATATAATTTAGCTTGCTTAATTAATTCAATCACCCGAGGCTTTTGAATCTCCTTCATCTCATCAAGCCAATCACTAAGATTTTGATAAACGTCCATTAAATATTCTTTTTTCTTTGTCATAATGCTTTCCTAGATTAACGAAAATACAGTCAACTTTACATTCACACTTTAAGTATATACCCATTCCACTTGAAGATGCATGATTCAGCTGGAATTAGAAGCGCTTTTAGGCAAGGCATTTATTGAAGAGAATGGTTGTTCCCTTCACAAAATCAATAACGCAGCATAAAACGCTTCTAAACCAGCCCTTTGGGGAAGGCTGAGCAAATCATATTCTGCGTTACATTTATTTTTAAGGGAATAACCCTTAATAAAAAAATGCGCCTTGATTATGAATCGCTCAGACTTCCTGAAACGAGCATCTTCAAGTGGAGCGGGTATAGACAAAGTTAGTGATTAAACTTAATTAAGCTTGTCGTGCTATAGCCAGATAAGGTATTCTATCGCGATAATTTAAAGTCAAATTTACTGTGCCTTTTAATCGTTTTATTGTGTAGATACCCGTTCCACCTGAAGATGCATGATTCAGCTGGAATTAGAAACGCCTTTAAGCAAGGCATTGATTGAAGAGAATGGTTATTCCCTTCTCAAAATCAATAACGCCGCATAAAGCGTTTCTAAACCAGCCCCTTGGGGAAGGCTGAGCAAATCATACTCTGCGTTACATTTCTTTTTAAGGGAATAACCCTTAATAAAAAAATGTGCCTTGATTATGAATCGCTCAGACTTCCTGAAACAAGCATATTCAAGTGGAGCGGGTATACAATGAAATAAATGGCGCTAATTAATCCCAAACATACCGTTCGAGACCCCCTTAATGGAAGCCATTTATAATCCCCAAGCGATTGAAGCAACAGTACAAAAATTTTGGACTGATAACGATACTTTTAAAGCTATTGAAGACGAGAGTAAAGAGAAATTTTATTGTTTAGCCATGTTCCCTTACCCTAGTGGTCGCCTGCACATGGGCCATGTACGTAATTATAGTTTGGGTGATGTAATATCTCGTTACCAGCGTATGCAAGGTAAAAACGTTATGCAACCTATGGGTTGGGATGCTTTTGGTTTACCTGCGGAAAATGCGGCAATAAAAAATAACACGGCGCCGGGTAACTGGACTTATCAAAATATAGATTACATGCGTAACCAGTTAAAATCACTAGGCTTTGGCTATGATTGGAGCCGTGAATTAGCGACTTGTAAGCCAGACTATTACCGTTGGGAGCAGTGGTTTTTCACTAAACTTTATGAAAAAGGCTTGGTTTACAAAAAAAATGCTTCAGTAAATTGGGATCCTGTTGATCAAACCGTATTAGCAAACGAGCAAGTTATTGATGGTCGTGGGTGGCGCTCTGGCGCGATTGTTGAAAAGAAAGAGATTCCACAATGGTTTATTAAAATCACCGACTATGCTCAAGAATTATTAGACGATTTAGATCAGTTAACCGACTGGCCTGAACAAGTAAAAACCATGCAACGTAACTGGATTGGTCGCTCACAGGGTGTTGAGATGACTTTCCAGGTTGACGGTTTAGTTGAAGATAAACAAGAAAGCTTTGATATTTACACTACACGCCCAGATACTTTAATGGGTGTTACTTATGTAGCACTTGCTGCTGAACACCCATTAGCGTTAATCGCTGCGAAAGAAAACGCTGCTCTTGCTGATTTTATTCAAGAATGTAAGGGCAATCAAACCACAGAAGCCGACATGGCTACTATGGAGAAAAAAGGCGTTGATACTGGTTTTAAAGCTATTCACCCTATTACCGGTGAGTTAGTGCCTGTTTGGGCTGCCAACTTTGTATTGATGGATTATGGCTCAGGCGCTGTAATGTCTGTACCAGGGCATGATCAGCGTGATTATGAATTTGCGACCAAATATGGTTTAGCTATTACTCAAGTAATTAGTACCTCGAAAGAAAGTGGCAGTGAAGAAGATGATAACGCTAATGTTTCTGATATAAGCAAAGCGGCAATCATTGAAAAAGGCACGTTAATTAATTCAGGTGAGTTTGACGGTTTAGATTTTGAAGCAGCTTTTACCGCCATCAGCGATAAACTAACAAAAGAAAACAAAGGTAAGATAACGACGAACTTCCGTTTACGTGATTGGGGCGTTTCTCGTCAACGTTATTGGGGCACACCCATTCCAATGGTTAACCTAGCCAATGGTGAATCTGTACCGGTTCCGACAAGTGAATTGCCGGTTATATTGCCTGAAGATGTCGTCATGAACGGAGTAACTTCTCCTATTAAAGATGATCCACAGTGGGCAAAAACCACCTTTAATGGTGAAGACGCGTTACGTGAAACAGATACTTTTGATACCTTTATGGAATCTTCATGGTATTACGCGCGTTATTGTTCACCCAATGATGACAGTCAAATGATTGATCCTGCTAAAGCAAATTATTGGCTGCCAGTGGACCAATATATTGGTGGTATCGAACATGCTATTTTGCATTTACTTTATTCACGTTTTTTCCATAAATTATTACGTGATGTTGGCTTAGTGCAATGTGATGAACCATACAAAAAATTACTTTGCCAAGGTATGGTACTCGCAGACACTTATTATCGTGAAGCAGAGAATGGTGCTCAAGACTGGATTGCGCCAAGTGATGTCACTGTTGAACGTGATGAGAAAGGCAATGTTACTTCTGCTATCAGCAAAATAGATGGTGAAGCTGTTATTTCTGCTGGCATGAGTAAAATGTCTAAATCGAAAAATAACGGCATAGATCCACAATCGGTTATTAATAAATACGGCGCTGATACAGTACGTTTATTTATCATGTTTACTTCACCACCAGAACAAACCCTAGAATGGTCAGATGCTGGCGTTGAAGGTGCTCACCGTTTTGTTAAACGTGTATATAAATTAGTACATGACACGGTTGAGAATTGTCAGGGGAAGAGTTATGACCTTGACGGTTTAACGCTAAACGCGGCTCAGAAAAAACTGCGGAGAGAATTACACAAAACTATTGCTAAAGTAACTGATGATATAGGTCGCCGTAATACCTTTAATACTGCTATTGCTGCCATAATGGAATTAATGAACCATTTAAGCAAAGCGCCAATGGAGTCTGATGAAGATAAAGCAGTTATGTTTGAGGCGCTACGCGCGGTAGTATTAATGCTAACGCCTATCACGCCGCATATGTGTCATTATTTATGGCAAACAATTGGTAACAGTAATACTGACGTAGAAAGTGCACCATGGCCAACCGTTGATAACAGCGCATTAGTTGAAGATGAAAAACTAATCATTGTACAAGTTAATGGCAAGCTTAGAGCAAAAATTACCGTTGCTGCTGATGCCAGTAAAGAAACTGTTGAAGCGCTAGGTCTAAGTGATGAAAACGTCGTAAAATTTACCGCAGATAAAACTATCCGTAAAGTCATTTATATTCCGGGTAAAATACTTAATATTGTGGCTAACTAATATGCGTAAGTCACATTTCGCCTCGTTCATGATGGCATACAAACGTTTGATAACAGCTTTTACCTTGGTAAGCCTGTTATCTGCTTGTGGCTTTCATCTACGCGGTGATTATTTACTAAGCGATGAATTACAAACTTTATATGTTAGCTCAAGCGATATACATGGTGAGTTAACTCGTTTAGTAAAACAGCACTTATCTCATAATCAAGTAAAGGTACTTAAGCATAAAAATGCTAAAGTACCTGAGCTTCGTATTATGTCAGATAGATTAGATAGGAGAACTTTGTCGGTATTTCAAAATGGACAAGTAGCTGAATATGAACTTATTTATGCGGTACATTACCAGTTACGTTTTGCTAATGAAGAACCGAAAAGTTTTCGCTTTGAGTTAAACAGAGATTATCAAGATGATCCAAGCTTAGCCTTAGCAAAATCTAGAGAGCTCTCTTTATTACTCAGTGAAATGAGAACATCTGCTGCAGATAAAATTTTACGAGATATGGCAAGAATTCAACGATAGGCTTTTCAATGAAAATTTACCATAACCAACTTAACAGTACATTAACACAAGGCTTTATGCCTGTGTGGTTGGTCTTTGGTGATGAACCTTGGCAAAAAAACAATAGCTTAGCCACAATTAAAGCTCACGCGCAACAACAGGGTTTTAGCGAAATCATTCGCTTTAATGGCGATAATAAATTTGATTGGCAGCAATTAATTGATGAATATCAATCGTTAAGCTTGTTTGCTAACCAACGCATCATTGAAGTGGAATTTAGCACGATTAAAATTGGTGATAGTGGCAATAAAACATTATTAGCATTAAGCGAAATAATTGCACAAAACGTCGCACTTCAAGATGTTATTTTTATCTTTCATGGTGCTAAACTTGATGGTGCTAGCGCTAATAGAAAATGGTTTAAAAGTTTAAGCCAATTAGGTTGTTATCTGCCTTTATACGATATTGAGGCGAAAGGACTCCCCAAGTGGCTACAAAACCAAGCAAAAAGCATTAATGTTAATTTAGCGCCTGAGTTATTCTCATTATTAATTGAGTTATTTGAAGGTAACCTACCTGCGTTAGAGCAAGAGTTACAAAAACTATCCTTATTGTTTGGCACAAAACAAATCAGCTTAAGCGATGCAGAACAACTAGTAATTAAGCAAGCTAAGTTTAACCCTTTTCAAATTGTAGATGCGTTATTACAAGGCAACTGTAAAAAATGCGTAACTATGTTGGATCAATTACAGCAAGAAGGTACGGCTGCTGGACAAATTATTTGGGTATTTCACAAAGAGTTTAATCAGCTATACGCCATGCTAGATAAGCTAGCGCAGGGCCAACAGCTTAACGAACTATTTAAAGAATATCGAATTTGGGACAAACGTAAACCGCTTTATCAACATGCACTCAACCATATAAGTTTGCAGGATATTAAACGGGCAATGTCACGACTAGCCGATATAGATTTGATCAGCAAAACAAGTAGTGAATTTAATGTGTTTATATTATTGGCTGACCTTTGTATAACACTTTATCATGGTGAAATAACTACAAGTTTTTCATTAAACTATGAGTATTCTTAACCTTTTTTCTCTACCAAAGTAATTTAACCTATGACAAGTATTGGTATTTTAGGCGGCACTTTTGACCCCATTCACCTTGGCCACACCCTACCAGTTAAGGCGGTCGCCGATTACTTATCATTAACTAAAGTACTATTAATTCCGGCTAATATTCCACCACATAAAGCAACACCTAATGTCAGTGCGAAACAACGTGCTGAAATGGTTCATTTAGCTTGTAGCACAGAGCTTTCATTTACCTGTGATGAACGTGAACTGAAACGAGATGGCAACTCTTATACAGTCGACACGTTAAAAGAGTTAGCTGAATCATTTCCACAGCAAACATTATATTTTATTGTCGGCCTAGACTCTTTATTAACGTTTACTCGTTGGCATAAATACCAAGAAATTTTATCTCTATGTCATTTGGTTGTGAATACTCGACCTAACTACCACTTAGAAAACATTGATCAAGCAACTATAACTTTATTAAAAAACCATCAAATTCATAGTGTTAATGAATTTAAAAAACATAAGTCAGGCGGGATTTTATTACTTCCTAATATGCTTCCTACTTATCAAGATCATTTGCATCTCGATATTTCTTCAAGTGAAATTCGCCAACAATTAGCCCAAAAACAAGATTGCCAGCAACTATTAGCGCCTAGCGTACTTTCTTTTATCAACAAAAATAAGCTTTATCGTTAACTTATACCAAATCAAATAAGTTTCTTCCCAACTCAGAGCTTCATTTGGAGGATAAGAACAAATAAAATTTGTGATGATCTAGTTATTCTACATCAAACAAATTTGTGCGGTTATTGTGCTACAAATGAGCTCCCAAGGGCGAGTTTAAAAGGCTTTTATGCTACGTTATTAATTTTGACAAGGGAGTAACCATTCTCTGCAATCAATGCCTTGCCTATAAGCCTTTTAACTCTCGCTGAGTGGGAACAAACTTAATTGAATTGGTATTAGCAGCGAATTAATCCAATACGAGTAAATGAGTATTCAAATATAAATGAGGATAATAGCTCATTTAGAATGATCATATATTTATTCGTATTGGTATTAATGTTAATATTCACAGATTGTGCTTAACTTAGTTTAACGCACCGTGAAAAATCAACTAATTTATAGGAAGAACCCCTTGCAAACCGAAGCACTTAACGCATTTGTAATTGAAAAACTTGAAGACATGAAAGGCAGAGATATTATCTCTCTAAACATTAGCGACAAAGCAAGCTTTGCCGACTATATGATTATTTGCTCAGGTAACTCAAACCGTCACGTAAAATCAATAGCGCAATCAGTAGCAATTGAATGTAGAGCTGCAGGTGTTGAACCACGAGGCATGGAAGGTAACGATGTTGGCGAATGGGCATTAGTTGATTTAGGCGATATTATTGTACATGTAATGACTAACGAACAGCGTGATAAGTATAATCTAGAGCAACTTTGGGCCGAATAGTCGCAGGTTGAAAGATAGCTATAGCTGTGTTGGTCATACTCGCAATAGCGGGCTATTTATCAATCAACCGCCTTGCTCTAGTCACTTTTTCCTACGCGATAAACGTTAAGATGTTATAAAAACCAACCTTGTTTAGTCACATTGTGTGTCTTGTTCATTTTAATAACGAGCGTAATCAATATATTTATGAAGTTAACTTTATATGCCGTTGGCACAAAAATGCCAGCTTGGGTCAGTCAGGGTTTTAATGAATACGCTCAACGTTTTCCTCGTGATTTATCTTTTAATTTGGTAGAGATCAGTGCAGGAAAGCGCGGTAAAAATGCCGATATTAAACGTATCCTCGAAAAAGAAGGTGAACAATTATTAGCTGCTATTCCCAAAGGCAGCCGTATTGTTACTTTAGAGGTTGAAGGTAAACCTTGGACCACGCCACAACTTGCTAAGGAGCTTGAGCGATGGCAGTTTGATGGCAGAGATGTAGCATTATTAGTTGGTGGTCCTGAAGGCTTGTCCCCCGCTTGTATTAAAGCTAGTGAACAAAAGTGGTCTTTATCAACACTGACGTTACCTCACCCCATGGTTAGAATTCTAATTGGTGAAAGTTTATATCGCGCATGGAGCATTAATAATAATCATCCTTACCATAGAGAATAACAAGTAGTGCCTAGGCATATTGTTTTTCCTAATATAACCTGTTGTAAGAGCGCTCAGGCGAGCTTACTTGCCTATTATACTCTTGTCATCCGGCTATATTGTCACTGTAAAGAACATAGTTGATGGCAACTCGTCGCATTGTTATTGGTAATACTAACTGCAGCAAGAGTGCTGAGGCTAATTTATTTGCTAAAACTCCGCTTGTCACTACTTTTAGCACGACTCTATTTAACCAAGATAAAGAGCATCGTTGATGGCACCTCGTCGAATTATTATTCGTAACCAAAGTGCAGAAGCCAATTTATTTGCTCGTCGCACTTTTATTGCCTTTGCAGGTGTTTTATTACTGCTATTAATATTATTTAGCAATATCTACTCATTACAAGTCAACTCTTTTGAAAAGTACCAAACACGTTCAAACTCGAATCGTATAAAATTACTGCCTGTAGCGCCAAACCGCGGCTTAATTTACGATCGTAATGGCATTATTCTCGCAGATAACAAGCCTGTTTATAGCCTAGCGGTGATTCCTGAGGAAGTTGAGAATCTAAACGCTAATATTGAAGAAATAAGCAAACTACTTGATATTAGTGCCGATAGACAAAAGAAATTTTTTAAAGCAGCAAAAAGTAAACGCCGTTTTAAACAAATAGAATTGAAACCGCGTTTAAGTCAACAACAAGTAGCATTATTTTCAGTTAATCAGCACAAATTTCCCGGTATTTTTGTTGATGCGCGGTTAAAGCGTTATTACCCCTTCAGTGAACTAACTACACATAATCTAGGTTATGTGGCACGGATCAATCGAAAAGATGCCAATAAACTTGAGCGACAAGGTAAATCTGAAAACTATGCTGCCACCCATGGCATAGGAAAATTGGGCATTGAAAAGTATTATGAAGAAATATTACATGGCACCATAGGTCACCAAGAAGTTGAGATTAATAACCAAGGTAGAATTATTCGCACCTTAAATTACACTCCTCCTGTAAAGGGCAAAGATCTCACGTTAACCCTAGATATAGAACTGCAAATGATAGCCAAACGGGCGTTATCAGGAAAACGAGGCGCAGTAGTAGCGATGGATCCACGTACCGGCGGCATTTTAGCTATGTATTCTAACCCAAGCTATGATGGTAATTTATTTGTACATGGTATCAGCAGTAAAAACTATAAAAAATTACTTAATTCTAAAAACTTACCTTTAATCAACAGAAGTGTACAAGGCTACCCCCCAGCTTCCACGGTAAAACCTTTTTTAGCGCTAACAGGTTTAGAAGAACAAGTTATTACCGCTAGTACTAAAATTTGGGATCCAGGCTGGTATCAACTTGAAGGTTTACCTAATAAGTATCGAGATTGGAAAAAATGGGGCCATGGCTGGGTAAATTTAACTAAAGCCATTGAACAATCCTGCAACATTTATTTTTTTGACTTAGCTTTTAAACTTGGTATTACTAAAATTAGTAATATGATGGAGAAGTTTGGTTTTGGTGATTATACCGGTATTGATATTCATGAAGAAAGTCGCGCTATTATGCCCAGTGTTGCCTGGAAACGAGGCCGATATAATCAACCCTGGTATACCGGTGAAACGCTTTCTGTTGGTATTGGGCAAAGCTACTGGACCGTGACTCCTTTGCAATTAACGCAAGCAATAACAACGTTGGTAAATCACGGAGAAAGAAAAGTACCACACTTTTTAAAGGCTACCAAAGAGGTAGCTATAGATGAAGAAGGGAATAGCCAAAGTACGTTCGAAGAGGTTATTTATGAAGAGCAAGCTCCTTTAGTGTTACAACAAGAGAAGCATTGGGATTTAGTACTTGAGGCAATGCATAATACGGTTCAGAAATTTGGCGCTACCGCTTATACTCCTTTTAAAGGCGCTAAATATGACGCCGCAGGAAAAACAGGATCGGCACAGGTTGCTCGTATTAAACAAAATGAAAAGTACGATGCAAAAACCACTCAAGAAAATAAGCGTGATAATGCTATGTTTATCGCTTTTGCACCTTATAAAAATCCTGAGATAGTGGTTGCTGTTGCAATAGAAAACGTTGCTAAAGGTGGTGGAGGTACTAATGCGGGTCCTGTTGCACGACAAATTATGGATCAATATTTTGGCAATAGAGTAATTACCTCTAGCATTGATCATTCCCAAAACAAATTTAAAGCTAAGACTTCGCAGCATATACATCATTCACAACAACCAGCACAACCACAAGAGAGCGACTAATGCGCGGTAGTGGCCAAGATCAACAACAAATACGCAGTATATGGCAAAAGTTACATATCGATTTACCATTATTACTTGGCATACTATCACTAATGGCACTTGGCCTATTCATTGTTTTTAGTGCTGGTGGCCAAAATATAGATATCGTTTACCGCCAAGCTATTAGATTAGGCGTAGCGATAGTGGTAATGCTAGCAATAGCTCAAATCCCACCGTTATCATATCGCAAATGGGCAGTACCTGTTTTTGTGCTAGGGCTATTAATGTTAGTGGGGGTATTACTTTTTGGCCATGTAGGTAAAGGGGCACAGCGCTGGTTAGATTTAGGTTTTATGAAATTTCAGCCCTCGGAAATAATGAAACTCATAGTGCCAATCATGATTGCTTGGTTTATTAGTCAAGATAATTTACCTGTAAAAATTTCTACCATAGTTTATGCTTTTATTTTAGTATTAATCCCAACACTGCTTATTGCCAAGCAACCAGACTTAGGCACCTCGCTGTTAATCGCTAGCTCGGGTATTTTTGTTATTTTTCTCGCTGGGGCCAGTTGGAAGTTAATTGCTGTTTGCGTTGGATTAGGCTCTGCATTCGCGCCGGTGTTATGGATGTTCTTGATGAAAGATTATCAAAGACAAAGAGTCATGACTTTTTTAAACCCTGAACAAGATCCACTTGGCTCTGGTTACCATATCATTCAGTCTAAAATAGCTATTGGCTCAGGTGGTGTTGACGGTAAAGGTTGGCTGCAAGGCACTCAATCTCAGTTAGAATTTCTTCCTGAACGTCATACTGATTTTATTTTCGCCGTTTTTAGTGAAGAATTTGGCTTAATTGGTGTTGGTGTTTTACTTTCGGTATATCTATTTATAGTGATGCGTGGCTTGTGGATTGCAGTTAATGCCCAACACGCCTTTACCAAGTTGTTAGCAGGTAGTATTACCCTAACATTCTTCGTCTATGTATTTGTTAATATCGGTATGGTATCTGGTTTATTGCCTGTTGTTGGTGTGCCTTTACCCTTAGTGAGTTATGGCGGTACATCAATGGTGACATTGCTTGCCGGATTTGGCATGCTAATGGCAATTAGTACTCATCGACGATTTCATACTTAACGGTAAGTAAATATTTTTGCTATTCCATCTGACTTTTTGTCGAACGTGCTCACTGACTAGCTTCAATATTAACTACCATAAAATTTTATATAAATAAGAAAAATGATAAAAAGACCATACAAACTATTATTCTTAGCGCTACTTACCCTACTAACGGCCTGTAGCTCTGGACGTTATCAACATGCCAACGATAGTACGCCAAGTAGATTACCCAACCAAGCTGAATTAAAGAATGCCACTCCTCGCGCAGAAACTTTTAGCCGTGGGGGTAACAAAAATTATCAAGTACGTGGGATTAATTACCAAGTATTAACGCATGCAGAAAACTTTGAAGAAGTAGGAACAGCCTCATGGTACGGTCGAAAATTTCACGGCCACTTAACCTCCAATGGGGAGATTTATGATATGTATGCCATGAGCGCAGCTCATAAAAACTTACCCTTGCCTACCTATTTATCAGTAACAAATCTTGCTAATAATAAATCAGTAATTGTGCGAGTAAACGATCGTGGCCCTTTTCATCAAAAACGTATTATTGATTTATCCTACAGCGCTGCTTATAAGCTAGATATGCTAAAAACCGGTACAGCTAAAGTAAAAATCACCAGCATCACTGATTTTGATAAAAACAAAATGAATAATAAATCATTAGTTACGGGTATAAAAAAAACAGTGCCTAAAAAACAAGTATACTTACCATCAACAAAAAACTATATTCAAGTTTTTGCTACTAGCAAACTCGAATTAGCCCAAAAAACTGCCACTAATTTATCAAAAAAATATTCACAAACTGTTAATTATCCTGAAGAAAATCACATCTATCGTATTCAAATAGGTCCTATTTTAGATAACAAAGTTATCAATAAGCTATTACTAGAGCTAAAACGAGGAAGTTATCCAAACGCCTACTTAAGAAGCCTTTAGTATTCTTAAAACTCACCCTTTGCACCGATTTAAACATAGGCAAAAAATAGTTTTTACAATTAACTCCAATTCCTCATAGCCAAGCATGAAAGAGATGATATACTTTCTGTTAGTTTTGTTAAAAACCACTTTCCTATTCACCTCATTATTAAAAGTTATGTCTTTAAAATTATGCCTTTAAAATTAAAAAAATCTGCTCGTACATTTGTCAAATTTATCTCCAGAGCTTTATTAGGCTCGACTTTGGCTCTTTCTTCCGTTAGCCATGCAATTACAATTATTCCTGATGCGCCACAAATTAATGCTAAAGGTTTTATTCTGATCGATTTTACAACAGGTAAAGTAATCGCTGAAGGTAATGCTGACATGCAACTAGCACCTGCAAGCTTAACTAAAATGATGACAAGTTATATCATAGGTAAAGAATTAGAAAACGGTAATATTTCAAATAATGACAAAGTAATGATCAGCGAAAATGCTTGGGCAAAAAACTTTCCTGAATCATCGAAGATGTTTATTGAAGTAGGCACTGAAGTTCCCGTAGATTTATTAAATCAAGGTATTATTGTTGCATCAGGTAATGATGCTTGTGTTGCCATGGCTGAGCATATTGCTGGTAGTGAAAGCGCTTTTGCCGATTTAATGAATGCCCATGCCGAACAATTAGGCATGTCGAGCTCATTTTTTGAAAACAGCCACGGTTTAGATAGCTCTTCTCATATGACTACTCCACGCGACATGGCAACGTTAGCCAGTGCAATTATCCGTGAAGTTCCAAACGAATATGCTCTCTATAAACAAAAATCTTTCACTTATAACAACATTAAACAATATAACCGTAACTCTTTGTTATGGGATAAAAGCTTAAATGTAGACGGCATGAAAACCGGTCACACTTCAAATGCAGGTTATAGCTTAGTCACCTCAGCGACTAAAGGTGATATGCGTTTAGTCACGGTAGTCATGGGTACTGAAAGCGAGCGAGCTCGAAAGATAGAAAGCAAAAAATTACTTAATTATGGTTTCCGCTTTTTTGAAACAATCAATCCTTACAAAGCTGGTGAAAAATTTGCGACTAATCGCATTTGGATGGGTGATAAAAAGCAAGTAGATTTAGGTATTTTGCTTGATACGACAATTACTATTCCTCGCGGACAGCGTAAAAATCTAAAAGCAAACTTTGAATTAACTCAACAACTTACTGCGCCTTTGGCAAAAGGTACTGTTGTAGGAAAATTATTCTTACAGCTTGATGGTGAAGATATTGCGCAATATCCATTAGTAACTTTACAAGAAGTAAATGAAGGTAGCTTTTTCTCAAAAATAATTGATTACATCAAATTGTTTTTTGCACAGCTTTTTGAATAGAAATACAATGTAATTAAGTGATCAGTAGTAATACTGATCACTCTTAATACCAATTAAATTAATGAATGCACCACTTAGCGAGAATTAAAAGGCTTAGAGGCAAGGCATTGATTAAAGATAATGGTTATCCAGGAAAGTATGCTCCTGTATTCTCTAATAAGCTACATCCATGTAGCGTCCTGGTCAAAAACAATAACGCCGCATGTAAGCCTTTGCCTTTTATTAGGTACTCGCCCTTAGGGAGTTTCGTAGCAAACTGATAACATCACAAAATGAATGAAATATAGAATAACTATGTTTAACTCATTTTGTTTGTTCTAAGCTCGCTACGTAGCTCTAAGTTGTTCGATTTATTATTTCAATTGGTATAGCTTAATTCCTTATACATACTCCAGAATTAAGCAACAGGCTGAATAACCAGCACCAAAAGAGCAAAGCACTGCTTTATCACCCGAATTAAAGCCATCATGATGCTTATGCAAAGCAATAATACAGCCAGCAGAGCTGGTATTGGCATATTCATCTAAAATAATTGGTGCTTCATCAGCTGTCGGATCTCTGCCTAACACCTTCTTACCAATAAAGTTATTCATATTTATATTAGCTTGGTGTAAATAAAGTCGCTTGATATCTTCAGGGGCCAAATTAACTTTATCCATTTGACTGGCAATTAAATTAGAGACCATAGGTAATACTTCTTTAAAGACTTTACGACCTTGCTGGATAAAATACTTATCAATATCATTAGCCGTTTCGGGGCTGCATTGATTCATATAACCAATGTTACTACGAATGTTATTAGAAAACTGAGTAATAGGCTGCTCGGCAATAATTTTGAAAACATGCTGACCTGTTGCTGTTGATTCATCTTCAATAATTGAAGCAGTGGCAACATCACCAAAAATAAAATGGCTGTCTCTGTCACGGTAATTGATCTGCGGAGATAAAATTTCTGGGTTAATCACTAAGACTGTTTTTGCTGTACCACTGCGTATTGCATTTGCCGCATTGATAATGCCAAAAGTAGCAGCAGAGCAAGCAACCAGCATATCGAAGCCCCAACCACCACAACCTAGCGCTTGTTGTATTTCAATAGCCATTGCAGGATATGAACGTTGCGTATAAGCGCAAGCAACGATAATTAAGTCTATATCAGCAGCAGTTTTATTTGCTGCTGCCATCGCTTGTTCAGCAGCTGCGACGCCAATCTCAGCCTGCATAGACAAGGCTTTATTTGGTCTTTCAATAAAGGTTGGCTTCATTACATCAACATTTAAAATATCTGTTTTTGACATCACAAAGCGACTTTTAATGCCTGAGGCTTTTTCTATAAAAGCACTACTGGAATGCGATAAGGCTACTACTTCTCCTTGATTAATAGCTTGTTCGTTTTCACTGTTAAATTTATCTACATAGCTATTAAAACAAGTAACTAACTCATCATTAGATATTTTTTCTGACGGGGTAAATAACCCTGTTCCACTAATTACAACAGACATAAAAATTTCTCGACCAAATTCACAAAGGTATGACCACTAGTGTATTTTATTTAGTCGCCATTGTCGATTAACGCTCGGCATTCCAACTAAAAAGATATGCTCCAAGAGACAAAAATATAGCACTCATCAGCAATAAACAATTCACGTGATAACTTATATCACTCAAGGTAGCACCTTCAATAATCACTTCTCTGGCTCCTGCAACTAGGTGCGTTAACGGTAAAAAGTCCGCAAATACTTTTAATGCTGATGGTGCGCCCTCTAAACTAAACCACACACTTGAAAGCATCATCATTGGCCATGACGACACATTTAATAAACCGCCGATTAATTCCTCACTTTTACTACGACTTGCCACCAATAAACCTAAACTGATTAAACAAAAAGCCCCTAGCATGCCAATAATGAATAAATCAAAATAACTACCTAGCATAAAAAAGTTAAACAGAAAATTACAGCCGCTATACACAATAATGGACGTCAGCATAACAATAAACAAACGTGACAATAATTGCGCAGAAACAAACTCAAAAGCCGATAAAGGTGTGGCTTTTAAACGTTTTAATACGGCATTTTTCCTATAACGCACAATCACATAACCAACACCGAATAAGCAACTAAACATCATGTTCATACCTAAGATACCCGGCAGTACCCAATCAACATAACGAATTTTTTTGCCACTTGTTTGTAAACGAGTATAGCCCTCAAGTTTGTCACTAAATATTTTTTCTACCAAATAACTTTTAGCGGATTCATCGTTAACCCAATAACGTTTACTTTGATTAGCAATGACTAAGTCTATTGTATGACGACTAAGCTTCCCTTTGGCAATTTCAATATCTTTATAGTCAATAAAATCGATAAATCGAGTGTCTTTAAAAGAATTTTGTCGTGTTTTACCTTGGGTTCCCTTTGTTTCTTCTACCCAACCAATTTTATAAGCAGAACGACCCTCGCCAGAAAATATAAACGAGAAACCAACTAATAACAGTACAGGAAAAAATAAATTCCAACCCAATGAAGATTTATCACGGAAAAACTCGATATTACGCGCTTTAAAAACAGCAAAAAAACGTTTTATATTCATATATACTCAAACCACCTCAAAATGTAGAATTCAGCGAGAATTAAAAGACTTAAAGGTAAGATATTGATTGTAGATAATGGCTATTCCCTTGTCAAAATCAATAACGCCACATATAAGTCTTTTAAACTCGTCCTTCGGAGGCAACTGAGCAAATAATGCTCGTCGTTGCATCTGTTTTTAAGGGAATGACCATTAATAAAAAGATGCGTCTTGATCATGAATCGCTCAGTTGCCCTGAAACTACAGCTTGAAGTGGCTTGAGTATTCATTCTCTAAGGGAATGCCCTGTTAAATGTAAGAACAAGTCATCAAGGTTTGCTGATTTCACATGTAAGCCTGCCAAGGACACTTTACTGTTCATTAATAAGGTTAGCGTTTGCTCAACATTACAGGTAGTTATCTCAATTCGCTCTGCTAGCTTTTTCCATTGGTTTTGCTCAACTAAAACTGAAGGCACCTGCTCTGCCGGTAAGTAAATAAATACTTCACTAAAGTGTTTATTAAGTAATTGTTGAGGCGTTCCTGCTTCAATAATTTTACCTTGATCCATAATGACAATATCATCACAAAGTTGCTCTGCTTCATCCATATAATGGGTAGTTAAAATAATAGTTTTATTTTGTGCTTTAATGTTCTTGATTAATTGCCAAAAGTTACGCCTAGCATGGGGATCTAAGCCCGTGGTAGGTTCATCTAAAAAAATAATGTCAGGATCATTTATTAATGCCAATGCAAGTAGTAATCGCTGTCTCTGGCCGCCAGAAAGTAAACGATTATCACGGTTTAAAAAGTCATTTAAATCGCAGAGTTCAATGATTTGTTCTTGTGCTAAAGTTTTTTGATAAAATGATGAGAATAAGTTTAGAGTTTCTTTAACGGTTAAAAAATCTTGCAAAGCAGTATGTTGAAATTGAATACCAATTTGTTGAGAGATACTTTTATCAACTTTTTTTCCTTGATACTCTTTCCCTTTATATATTACCTGACCCGCGGTTGGAGAAATAATCCCCTCCATAATTTCAATTGTAGTTGTTTTACCAGCACCATTTGGTCCTAATAAACCAAAACAATGGCCTTGCTCAACGGTAAAACTAATATTATCAACAGCAGTGACATCTTTATATTGTTTCGTTAATTTTTGAACACAAATAGCAACACTCATGCATTAATATCTCGATGAATTTATTCTTAAGTTTATTGTACTGAACTTAAGGTAAATAACATTACATTTCCACCAATGATAACAATTATCATTTGCATTAAGCTTTTAATTCGTTTATTTTAGAGCTATAAACTCAAGTTAATTAAAAAATTGATAACTATTTTTTTATATTTTAATTTTTTTGAGGTAAGTAAGTGACTATAAAGAGGAAATGATTATGATGACGCATATGTTTAATACTGAAATGCCAGCCTGTAAAGTACAAGTTGAGCTATCAAGCCATGTACTTAAGCAACTGCTTAAATCAGGTTTGCTACATGGAGAAGATTGCAAATGCTTAAATGCCACAGCCAAACAGGTCATTTGGCAAGCCTTATTGGCAACAAGTACTGACAACAAGGAAAGTCATTTATGTGCTTAAAACCTTCGCCAGAATTATTGCAATTAGATAAGTGGTTAAACATCTTATTAATGACTTATAAAGATCACCCAAGTTATGGTTTAGCCAAAACGATTAACTACTACTTAAATCGACTATTACATCATGATGACATTAGCTTTTGTGGTGAAAAAAGGTGTGATTATCTATTAATGCAAAAATATTGGCATTGGCAAGCTAACCGCTCGCCGTTAAACAGCGGATGACGCTTGCCTTTAAAAACTGCTCTAGTGCTTTTTTCCCAGTAAAGTTATAAGTATTGCAAATATCACTAATGCTATGCTTTTGCATTACTCGGCTGATCAAAACATCTATGATTTCATCATTAAGGCTATGACTACACAACTGGTGTTTTAGCCATAAATGTAAACTAAAAACACAACTAGAAAATTGCCTATGCCCTTGAGCAAATGCTGAGACATTAGCGTTATCAAGTGTACTCAGCTCGATTAACGACTCTTGTGGGCAATACTGTTGAATTAATGCCACTAAACTTGGCGCTAAGTATTTGTATTCATCTACTAATAAATAATCAAAACAACGATAAAACTCAGTATTAATTGCGGTAAGTACCCGTTGAGAGTTTTCAGTAAGCGACTTTATTACTAAAGCCGATTGCTCGCCACTTGCTTTGTCTTTACTAAAACCAATACGTGCTAACTTGAAGCCCGCCGTTAACCAAAAAGAAAGTAACGGCTTCGTAGCGCCAAAGCTTGATGCTAAAAAGTCTGCGCCTTGAACTTTGGCAAATGTAGTAATATCATTCAAAAACAATGACCCGATACCTTGATGCTGCACTTGCGGATGAACAGCAATCCTCATAACGCGTAAATAATGATAATCAAATGCTTGCTCTACACCACATTGTGTAAGTAAAGATTGCGGAATAAAATGGTTTCTTAAGCGCCTTTTTGCTTGGTTAACTGCGATTAATTCTGACTCAGTAATACTCTTACCATTGTACTTGCCTTCATGCATCAACAAAGCGACAGCAATAACTTGTTGCTGCCCTTCATTAGCTGACATTAAACAAACAAGTTGCAGTTGCTTGTTATCTAATAGCATCTCTACATCACTCGGTTTGGTTTGATAATGTGCAGTAATGAGCACTGAAAAAACTTGTCTGAGCAAATTTTCATCAGCAACTAATTCTGTCGATGTGAAATGTATAAACTCAAATTGCGTATTTTTCTTGTCGAAATGAATATCCTGAAGTTGATTGCACAAACGAGGTAATTCAGCATTTAATAAGCATGCATCAAAAATCAACCTCTCTAGAGGATCTCCTGGACGCCATCGAATCGGCTCATTTATATGTAAATTACGCCATTGCGGAAATGACCTAGCTAAGGTGTGTTGAAATTTTAAAGTAAAGCCGCGCCCTGCACCTTCATAACCATGAATAGTACTAGCAAAAACCAAGCGAGAATGATGAAATAATAACTGTTCAAGTAAGTACACAGGTATAGCAGCAGCTTCATCGACTAAAACTAAACTGACCTTAGGTTGCAATTTAAGCAATTTATCGACAGGCACAAACTCAACATAGCCACGAAGCGCTGTAAATCGCAGACCATCCTGTTGTCCTTGCGGTAAACTTGCAGCCAACTGACTAAAAAAAATCTGTACTGAACTTAACTCTGCTGCAGTAATAATGATTTGCAGCTTATTATCATTTTTAGCCATTGCTAATAACTGAGCACAAGCAATAGCTAACGCCGATGACTTACCTCTTCCTCTGTCAGCGGTTAATACTAATGGCCTCTTGTTTCTTCCTTTTACAACCTTAATTATAGCGTCTACAGCAATGACTTGTTCTTTAGTAATACAACCATAAGTTAACGCTTGTGCTGTTGATTGTTTTTTTGAGTTTATTACGCATTTGTCACTCTCTTGGCCTATTTTATTCACCACAGGAAAAGCAAGCGCCGCCTGCTCAAGTATCACATGTTCACAATGGCCTTGAAGTAAAAAGAATAAACGTTTAAAGAAACTACTTTGTTTAACCAATGTGATATCTTTGATTAACAAAAATAATATACCGCCTGCAACAAGCGTGCCTGATAGAGCAGCAAAAGCATCTATAGTTAACTTTTGCTCAGTAAAAACAATGAAATCACTTTCAGTTCCAAGCTTATCTCGAAAACGCTGCGGTGAAACATTCGCATTAATTAACTCACTATCACCATAAATCAACCATGACTTTTCAACGGTGTTTTTCCGGTCATGATTAAAAGAATGAATTGTTTGTAATAAAGAATGTGCCCACTCATCTTCACCAACAAGCACAATTAAACGCCGTTCATTTAATGTCTTTGCTTGTTGTTGAAAGTGATAAAACCATCGAGAAAAATCGGTATTTAGCATATTAACTTTATTTAAATAATTAATTCTATATATATCCATGTTAACTCAATATGCACCATACCAATAAAAGAAAGTATAAAGTTTTATTGAAAATATTTTATTTTTTTCCTATGTTGATATTTATTACTGATAATATTTAAGAGTAAAGCAAATGGCAATTGATGATGACTTTTTAGACGACATTGAGGGTGGTGAGGAAACTACGGATCAAGAAACAGATATAGAATCTCGTGAGCTTGCCGAGAAAAAGGAACTAGAGCAAGCACAGAAAAACTTAATAGCTAGAAAACGTATCGACGATTTAAAGGAGAAAAAAAGGTTAAAAGAGTTACTTGATGATTCAGATGATTGGTAATGTTATACCCATGCTACTTGAAGATGCTCGTTTCAGGAAGTCTGAGCGATTCATAATCAAGGCGCATTTTTTTTATTAAGGGTTATTCCCTTAAAAAGAAATGCAACGCAGAGTATGATTTGCTCAGTCTTCCCCAAGGGCTAATTTAGAAACGCTTTATACTACGTTATTGATTTCGACAAGGAACACCATTCTCTTCAATCAATGCCTTGCCTAAAGGCGTTTCTAATTCCAGCTGAATCCTGCATCTTCAAGTGGCAAGGGTATAGTATGAATAAAATCAACATTATATTAGTTTTATTTTAGTAAACTCTGATAAAATCATAAACTGTATTTATGCTTTTATTCTGAATTAAATTATGACTTTATTAGAAAAACTTCGATGCTTGTTTACATTTGGTCAAGGAGTCGCTTTACCCTTACCAGAAATATCGTCTGATGCTACTCCTTTAACCCTTTTTACACAGTGGTTTAATGATGCTAACAAATCAGGCGTTTTATTACCTGAAGCTATGTCTGTTAGTAGTTGCAGTAATGATGGCCAACCAAGTTCACGTATGGTGTTACTAAAGAGCTTCGATGATGAAGGTTTTGTGTTTTTTACTAACTACGGTAGCCGAAAAAGTCATGAACTAATGGATAATAGTAAAATAGCATTATTATTTCATTGGAATGTATTACAAAGGCAGGTACGTATTGAAGGTACGATTGAAAAAGTTACACAACAAGAATCAGCTGATTATTTTCATAGCCGTGATAGAGGTAGTCAAGTAGGTGCTTGGGCATCAAAACAAAGCCAAAAGCTAGTACACGATAATGAACTAAAAGAGCGCATGGCACATTTTAATGATAAATATGCGCAAGGTGAAGTACCACACCCAGAATTTTGGGGCGGCTGGCGAGTTAAACCTACCTATATAGAGTTTTGGCAAGGTCGTGCAAGTCGTTTACATGATAGAGTGTGCTTTGAGAAAAAAGATGATGTCTGGCAAAACTTTAAGCTTCACCCGTAAGCATACTAAAAATATAGTTCAATTACTTTAAGCCTGATTTTTGACATACTATCCGACAAGCTTAGTAAACCTTATGGGTAGAGTAATGAATATTTCTTTAGTAGGTTTAATGGATAATTCGAGATAGAGCCTTCCTTATAAAGGAAAGAATTCTCTACATATTATAAAATTGTTAATATATTGTTATCAAATCAAACTTGCCTTTATGATGAAGCAAAGGTATAACTTTCGTCTGTTAATGTATTTTAGCACTATATCGTTATGAGCAAACATCTGTCAGCCATAATAAAAATCCACACGATATAATGACTTTTACGGAGATTTTTTATGTCAACACAACCTACTAAAGACTTTTTTGGCCATCCCAAAGGTCTTCAAACACTGTTTTTTACCGAAATGTGGGAGCGCATGAGCTATTACGGTATGCGCATGTTACTTGTTTTATTTATGACCGCTACCCTACAAGAAGAGGGTTTAGGTTTAACTGTTGCCTCAGCAGCCGCAATTTATGGCCTATATACTGGTTGTGTATATTTTATGGGCCTACCTGGTGGTTGGATTGCCGACAGGTTAATAGGCGGTCAAAAAGCAGTATGGTATGGCGGAATAATCATCATGATTGGCCATATCATATTAGCAATACCTAGCGATTACTCATTTTTTATTGGTTTGATCTTTGTCGTGTTAGGCACAGGTTTATTAAAGCCAAATATTGGTGCCATGGTTGGTCAGTTATATTCCGATAAAGATATTCGTCGTGATAGTGGCTACGCCATTTATTATATGGGCATTAATATGGGTTCAGTGATCGGTTATGGTGTTTGTGGTTATTTAATGGAGAATCAAGGTTGGCATTGGGCATTTGGTGCTGCCGCTATAGGTATGGCTGCCGGGCTAATTCAATACAAAATTACCACACCAAATCTTAATGGCATAGGCGCAAAACCAGTTTACCCATTATCCAAAAAAGCACAAAAAATTAGCTGGACAATTATCTGCGGGTTCTTGGCTACTGTAGTATTAGTTACTTACCTGATATTCCAAGGTATGCTAACCATAGTACCAGTTACCATCGCTCAATATGTTGCTATCGCATTTTCTGCTATTTTCGTGATTTACTATGCAAGCATTTATTTCTTTAGTTCATTATCGGTTGTGGAAAAGAAAAAATTAATCGCGCTATTAATTATTTGTGTCGCTTCCGCTTGTTTTTGGTCTGGCTTTGAACAAGCAGGCTCTTCTATGAACTTATTTACTCGCGATTATACCGATCGTATTGTCGGTACATTTGAAATTCCCACAGGCTGGTTCCAATCATTAAATGCATTCTTTATTGTCTTGTTATCTCCTTTCTTTGCCGCGTTATGGATTAACTTAGGAAAGAGGCTTGTTAGTCCATCTTATGGGATAAAATGTGCTGTTGGTTTAATCATTATGGCAAGTGGCTTTATTGTTATGTTCTTTGCTGCCCAACATGCTGCTTCAGGAATGAAAGTAGCCCCGTATTGGTTAGTAGCAACCTACTTTTTGCATACCGTTGGTGAGTTATGTTTAAGCCCAGTTGCATTAAGCGCTGTAAGTAAATTGTCTCCTAAACGCTTTGCCGGACAAATGATGGGCATTTTTGTTTTGACTTACTCTATTGGTAATATCATCTCAGGTTTATTAGCCGGTAATTATGATCCAAGCAATGTCTCACAAATACCTTCACTGTATATTCAAATTAGCTTATTTAGTATTGGTATTGGTTTGGTTATTTTATTGTTAGGTTTTAAATCAAGATTTTGGGAAAACTTATCTGAAGATGATGAACCAGCTAATACCTCAACTACATCAACCGCGTCAACTAGTAATGCTTAATTAGCACTTGATTAACATTAGGTGGGGTTTCAACACACCCACCTTTATTTTCTATTGAGTAAAATAATGACCAAGCCTCTATTAATACCTACTGAACACAACACTAGAGCGTCAATTAGACAAATATTGCGTACCAAAAGAAAATCACTTACCGCCTCGTTTCAAAAAACAGCTGCCGAAGCATTACTGCTAAGATTACAAAACAATATAGTTGTAACAGAAGCTGAACACATTGCCTTATATTTGGCTAATAACGGTGAATTAGATCTTCAGCCCTTTATTCATTGGTGTTGGCAACAAAACAAACACATTTATTTACCAGTTGTTCATCCTTTTTCAAAAGGACATTTATTATTTTTACGTTATGACAATAACTCAACCATGGCTATTAACCGATATAACATTGAAGAACCTAAGTTAGATGTTAGATATATCAAACCGATCCAGCAACTAGATATTATTTTTACTCCTTTAGTTGCCTTTGACAGTACTGGAGCAAGGATTGGAATGGGTGGAGGCTATTACGATAGAACCTTAGCCAATTGGTATGAAAATTATGTCCAAGATGCACAATATAGTCCTTCGATTATTGGGGTTGCTCACGATTGTCAACAAATAACACAAGTGCCTCATGAAGCGTGGGATATCCCACTACCAAGAATAATCACACCAACTCGCACTATAGAATGCAACTAATTGGGGTAACCTGAAAACTGAAACAATTTCCCCAACTTAATACTATTCTTGTAGGTAATACCAATTTGATTAAATTATTGCTCACTTGTACGGGTTAAAATAGTCCATGTCTGCGTTGCTCTCAATCCTAATAGCCTGCTATTACTCAATCTAGCCCTTGCCCTGAAATATTTTTCCTACGCACAACAAGAACACAAACTTAATGAAACTGGTATTACACAATGTTGATAAAATCTAAACTTCGCCAATAACACTTAATGTTTTTTTTAAACGCTACTGCTATAATCCATCCCATTAATTCCAGTCATAAATAATATTCTTTAAGGCAAACTAATGACTCAAGATGAGATGAAAAAAGCAGCAGCAATTAAAGCATTAGAATATATTGAAAATGACACTATTGTCGGCGTAGGTACAGGCTCAACCGTAAATCATTTTATTGATGCCTTAGCGACAATTAAAAACAAAATTGAAGGTGCTGTTTCTAGCTCTGAAGAATCAAGCAAACGCTTAAAAGCCCATGGTATTGAAGTGTTTGATTTAAACAATGTTGATATTTTAGATGTTTATGTTGATGGCGCAGATGAAATAACTAAGTATATGAGCATGATAAAAGGTGGTGGTGCAGCGCTAACCCGTGAAAAAATAGTCGCCGCTGTTGCTAATAAATTTATCTGTATTGCTGATGACTCTAAACAAGTTGAAATACTGGGTAATTTCCCCTTACCTGTTGAAGTAATTCCTATGGCGCGTAGTTATGTTGCTCGTGAATTAGTTAAACTAGGCGGTGATCCTGAATATCGTCAAGGTGTAATTACCGATAATGGTAATGTTATTCTGGATGTACACAACTTATCAATTATAGATCCAAAAAAATTAGAAGCAGATATTAATGCAATAGTTGGCGTAGTAACAAATGGCTTATTTGCACAACGTGGTGCTGATGTACTGATTTTAGGAACAAAATCAGATGTCCGCATAATTGAATAGCAATCCAGGGGCTGTTGAACTTTCGAGATTTTTTTGCAGCTATTTGTTGGGTATTTATACAAGACAGAGTCTTTATCATGTGATTATTCAGGACAATATGCTCCTGCATTGTCTAATAAGCTACATCCATGTAGCGTCACATAAAAAGGCGATAACGTAGTAAAAATGACCAACAAACGCTGTCCGAAGGACTCGGCTAAAAGCACTTTACTCTTTGTTGAGTAGTATTTGCTTAGAGTGACTAGGCTACACACTACTCGACGCGATTAAAACGCTTTTATCTCGAACAAAATTTAACCGCGAAAGATCAACAGACCCTAATATAATTAAAAAACATATACCTGTGTATATTCATCTAGCTATGTTGTACTTTTATCCATTTAGGCTAAATAAGTACTTTAGAGTTTATACACTATATGCTATCTTATTTGAATTATAGATATCTAGCCATCTAAACGGTTTTTAGTTTTTATTAAAACGTGGCCAAGATTACCGTATTCAAACATATAAGTGTTAACTTAACGAGCGAAGCGACCCCTTATGACTACAAATAAAAATTCATTAGCAAAAGACAAAATTAAGATTTTATTACTTGAAGGTGTACATCAAAGTGCCCTTGAAGAGCTTACAGCGAAAGGCTACTCGAATATAGAGTATATTAAAACCTCACTCAGTGAGTCTGATTTAATTGAAAAAATTGCCAACGTACACTTTATTGGTATACGTTCGCGTACTCAATTAAATGCTAAAGTATTAAGCCATGCTAACAAATTAGTGGCTATTGGTTGCTTTTGTATTGGTACCAATCAAGTTGATACTATCGCAGCACAAGAATTAGGTATCCCTGTCTTTAATGCTCCATTTTCAAATACTCGCTCGGTTGCAGAATTAGTACTAGGTGAAACCTTATTACTACTACGCGGTATTCCTGAAAAAAGTGCTAAAGCACACCGTGGAGAATGGCTTAAATCTGCAGTTGGCTCAGTAGAAGCACGCGGTAAAACGTTAGGTATTATTGGTTACGGTCATATAGGTACACAACTTGGTATTTTGGCAGAAACGTTAGGAATGCGCGTACGCTTTTACGATATTGAAACTAAGTTACCTTTAGGTAATGCTAGTCAAGCGGCCTCATTAAATGCATTACTTGGCGAAGCCGACGTTGTGAGCTTACATGTACCAGAAACACCTCAAACACAATACATGATTGGTTCAGCTCAATTTGACGCTATGAAGTCTGGGGCAATATTTATTAACGCTTCTCGTGGAACAGTCGTTGATATTGATGCGTTAGCAGAAGCGTTATCTCAGAAGAAAGTAGCGGGCGCTGCCATCGACGTATTCCCTGTTGAGCCAAAGGGTAATGATGATGAGTTTGTATCACCATTACGTGGTTTTGATAATGTTATTTTAACACCACATATTGGTGGTAGTACTAAAGAAGCTCAAGAAAATATTGGTTTGGAAGTAGCAAGTAAATTAGCAAAGTATTCTGACAATGGCTCAAGCTTATCAGCCGTTAACTTCCCTCAAGTATCACTACCTGAGCACGTGAATGCTAGTCGATTACTACACATTCATCACAACCAACCGGGTGTATTGACAAAAATTAACCAAGCGTTTGCTGAACACGGTGTTAACATTGCTGCTCAGTATTTACAAACTGATGATAAAATTGGTTATGTAGTTATTGATATTGAATCTGCTGACAGTGCCCAAGCACTTAAAGCATTAAAAGCAATTGATGGCACTATCCGCGCAAGAATATTACATTAATAGAATAGCAAAACGTTATATTATTATAAAAAAAGAGATCATAACGATCTCTTTTTTTTGATTATATTTGGGCATCTTCTTGATTTTCAGGTAATGCAAGCTGAAAAGCTTCAAGCTTATTGCAATTATCTACTACTCGATTGATATATGGATACGCACTCATATCAACCTTAAAGCGAATAGCATTATATACCTGTGCGACCAAACAAATATCAGCTACGGTTATTTGATCTTGAAAACAATAACACCCCGCACTCTGTGCTAATTGCTTTTCAATGGCATTAAAGCCGATAGTCATCCAATGGTCAACCCATGCCACTTTAGCCTCATTTTTTACATTAAGATCTGTGACTAAATATTGCTGAACACGTAAGTTATTAAGTGGGTGAATTTCACAAGCTATATCCAATGCTAATGCCTGTACTTTAGCACGAGCTTGCACGTTTTCAGGATATAAAGACAAACCAAAATGTGTTGTCTCTAGATAATCAATAATTGCCAGTGATTGATGCAGAGAAAAATCACCATCAATTAAGGTGGGCACTAAATGATTTGGGTTGATATCAACATAATTTACATGATGTTGTTCACCGCCATTTTTAACTAAATGTACTGAAATACTGTCGTAACTAATTCCTTTAAGATGCAAAGCAATTCGCACTCTGTAAGCTGCGGTCGAACGCCAATAACCGTAAAGTTTCATATTATTCCTATAATGGTCAATAATACCAATTGAATTAATGAATGCACCACTTAGCGAGAATTAAAAGGCTTAGATGCAAGATATTGATTGAAGATAATGGTTATTCAATCAATATCTTGCCTAAAGACGTCTCTAATTCCAGCTGAATCATGCATTTTGAAGTAGCTTGGGTATATGTCACTAATTCTACGGATTTAGCTTCAAGCCTCAAGTAATCCGAAAATAGAAAAGCTTTAGTAGTGGAAAAAATTCTTTACATGAATTTTTCCACTTATGAAAACCATCAAAACAGAGTTTCCTTTGAGCTTTATGGCACAGTTTAAAGGAAACTATTCGTAATGGACGTTAATAACTGAGTTCTATGCGCATTCATTAAATTTGACAACAAAAAGGATATTTATACCCAAGCCACCTCAAGATGCGAGTTTCAGGACGTCTGAGGAAATCTTGATCAAGGCGCATCTTTTTATTAATAGTTGTTCCCTTAAAAGCAGATGCAACGATGAGCATATTTTGCTCAGTCGTCCCTAAAAGGCTGGTTTAGAAACGTTTTATACTGCGTTATTAATTTCGTCAAGGGAGTAACCATTTTCTTCAATCAATGCCTTGCCTAAAGACGTTTCTAATTCCAGCTGAATACTGCATCTTGAAGTGGTTTGGGTATATTGATTATATTTTAATGGTTTTCTTATTAATATCATACTCTCGCAATTTATTTGCTATTGCGGTGTGGCTTAAACCAAGTTTTTTCGCTAATTGTCTGGTACTTGGATAAGCAGGATAAAGCTTACGTAATAAATCAGCTTCAAAGTTTTTTACTGCCGCATCTAAAGTCCCTTCAAATTCTTGCTCTAAGTAACCATGTTCGCGGGTATAAGCAGGAAGCTGTAAATGTTCTATTTCTATTTCGGTCCCTTCAAGTAATGAAGCAGATCTTGTTAATACATTTTCTAATTGTCTGACATTACCAGGCCACGGATAATGTTCAATAAAGTCACGACATTCTGGTGTTAGTTTTAAATTATATCTGCCTATTTGCTGACCAGCATGAACAATAAAAGATTCAGTTAAGGGGAGAATATCACTGCGACGCTCTCTTAGTGGTGGAATATTTAAACCAAAGACATTCAAGCGATAATAGAGATCTTCTCTAAACTCACCAAGAGAAACTAAATTAAGTAAATCTTTGTTGGTAGAACTAATAATGCGCACGTTTACCGTAACTTCTTGCTCTGAGTCAACGCGTCTGAAACTGCCATTTTGAATGACACGTAAAAGCTTACTTTGTAATTTAGTCGACATTTCGCCCACTTCATCAAGAAAAACACTACCGCCATCAGCAAGTTCAAAAATACCACGCTTACTTTCGTCTTGATCTTTCTCACCAACACCAAATAATTCTGATTCAGCAACATCGTCAGGTAAAGCTGCGCAATTAAGTGTCATAAAGGGTTGTTCTGCTCGTTCACTAGCAGCATGACATGCACGCGCTAGGAGCTCTTTACCTGTACCCGTTTCACCTATAATTAAAATAGATGCATCAAGTTGGGACATACGTTTAGCTTCACGAATAACTTTACGCATACCGCTACTGCTAGCTTGTATACCTGTAAAAGTATTTTCATTGGGTTCTTTAAAAGCATTTATTTGTTGACCAAGTCTAGCTTCAGACTTAAGAATAAGTACTGCTCCAGCCAAAACATGCTTATTCTCTTCTGCACTTTCATCAGTCTCATTGGCAACATTAATTGGCATAATATCGGCAACAAAATCCTCTCCTTGAAATTTTAAACGGCGAGTTTGGGCAAATACATCAGTGTTATCCAACCATCGGGTAAAGTTAAAACCTTTAAGCCATTGACTAATATGCTGACCTTTAACCGTATCTTCATTACATCCCATAATTGAAGACGCAATATTATTGACAATACGAATATTGCCCTTAACATCAATAGAAATAAAAGGGTCTGGGAATGTTTTAATTAATGTAACTAATTCATTACGTTCACGCTCAGAAGGCATATAAGGCGCGGTTCTTACATCTTCAACACCTTCAAGTAAACGTAATTGAGGCATAAAGGTTTGTAGATCTGAGAATTCTAAACCGGGAGTATTGATGAAGATTCTGCCGGACTGTTTAAATTCAATACCACGAACATTTATACTATGTTCAGTAAAAATACCTAATATTTTTTGCCCCATACCAACACGGTCATGACAAGTAATTTCCAAACGCATGCAAGAAGCCCTTTTTTCTAGTAACCCAAATAAAAAACTATTGTAAACTAATTTTTACAATATAAAAGCCCAACAAAAGTATATCTGCAGACTTTAGTCTTTGCTATTGATTAACCCTTTGATAGTACTTAACATCTCTTTTCGAACATGAGCCAATTTAGGTTTATCTTCAAAAGGAATAGGACGGCATAACTGCATCGTTTTAACACCTAAGCGAGCTGTTAACATACCAGCCCCTAACCCTTGAGCCAATCGTCCGGACAGTTTACCGAGTAAATCAGCGCCAATCATATCCGAGCCAAAATCAGCAATAAGCTCACTAACGCCAGCATAAACCATGTTTACGAACACCTGCCTGATCAGCTTTATCCGGCTCCAATATCCAAGTTTTATACCATACAAGAGCGCAACTTTATTAATCATACGTAGATTGCGCCATAAAATAATCAACATATCTATTACTGCTACAGGGCTAAGTGCAACTAAAACGACTGCCTCTGTTGAAAACTTGGCAATTTCAGCCATTGCTTTCTCATCAACCTTAGTAAGCACCAAACGTGAATAGAGTTGCAACAGCTCACTGTCACTATATTGTTCATTTAGCGCATCTTGCCACGCTTGCTCTTGCTCTGAAACGAGATCACAAGGCAAGTTTTCACTCACTTTTTGACAAAAGGTTTTTACATCAAATGAGTTAATACCTTTAGCTAACTGGTTATGTAAGAGTAATTCATAGGCTTGCTGTTTTAATTTTTCTCTGCGTTTGAATTGTCGTAAGGTTGACCATTCACTAAATACACTTGAAGAAGCAAGTACCACTAAACAGGATAATATAACGGCATAAACACTGGTAATAATTGGAGAGCTAACAAAACCTGTCATAAAAAAATCAATGGTTTCAACACCAATTACACCAGCAAGTAACGTTAAAGCTATACGCCATAACCAACGCGATTTAGATTTATTTCCCGCCATAATTTGTTCAAATGTTTGTTCATTCGATAGTACGGGTAATTCCTTGTTTTCATCTATTGGTAAATAATCTTGATTATCAAATATCACTTGTTCGCCATCTTTGCTTCCCGTTACTTCATCAGTAACTTGTTCATTTAATAATTCATTATCAGAAAACAATATTTGTTGCTGTTGATGGGCTTTGTCACCTGTTTTGTTATTACCTTTATTCATATCATTTTATCCGCCAATAAGAATTGTAATACTTGATCCATACGAATATGAGGCAAAGGTTTATATTTTTCCATACCCGTGATGGGTAAAAAATTAATAAAATTGAAAGCACTTTGTTGCCAATAGTTTTTTTCAGGTAACTTTTCAGGAACCGCACCGGGGAAAAGCGTAATTTTTTCTGTCGACTCTTTTCCCTTAGGTAAAGTATTGCCTTGAATAACCGATATTTTTTGCCCTTTGTGTAGCATTTTACCTGATGTAGTACTTTTTACTGCAGCGATAGCAAGCGTTTTCATTTCAATAGCTTCATAGTTAAGCTTATGCTTACTTTGATAAATAAGCTGATTTAGTAAAGAAACCATTGGGGCATGCTGCTCAGCAGTAACATGATCGGCTTTGGTTGCTGCGAATAATAACTTATCTATTTTTGGTGAAAACAACCGAGAAAATAATCCTGACTTCCCATAGCTATAACTCTCTAAGATCATATCAATAGCGAGCTGTAAATCAGCAAAGCTCTCTGAACCACTATTGTCTGAACAAGCATTAAGTGGTGTTAAACAATCAGCTAAAACAATTTGTCGATCAAAGCGTAAAAAGTGCTGCTGATAAAACACCTTTACGACTTGTTCTTTATACTCAATATATCTAGATCTGAGCATACCAATGAAACTATCATCACTGGCATTTTGATAATCATTACCATCAATTTCATTTAAATTTGGAAACGGAAAGAATTCTAAAATAGGAGCGCCAGCCAACTCTGCTGGCAAAATAAATCGTCCAGGTTGAATCACAGATAACCCTAAGTCATAACGAAAAGTATGTAATAACTCAGTATATTCTTTTGACAATTGCGCTAATAGTTCTTCATCAGCTCCCCCAAAGGGATCAATTTGTCCTACTTTAGTTAAAAATTTTTGAGAAAGTTTATCACGTGGTGGGGCTGATAATAATACTTGAGTTTGCTCTGACCATTGTTCGTAAGTTTGATTGAGCATAGGTAAATCAAGCAACCACTCTCCCGGATAATCAGTAATATCTAACGTTAAAGTTGCCATATCTGTGGTATATTTCAATAATGATTTTTTGGGTTGGTAACGAATAGCTAACCGTAATTCACTAATACCATGAGTAGGCTCAGGCCACGAGGGAATTTCACTGGTAAGTGATAAGATTGCTTTGTCATAATCAAAGCGAGGGGTAGATAGATTTTTTTGCGGAACCCTTTTCGCCGCAATAAAATTACCATGATGAACGGGATCAAAAAAACTTAATTGACTACTGTTACCTTCATTGATTAATTGATTAACAAGTGAGGTTATAAATGCGGTTTTGCCACTTCGACTTAACCCCGTAACGGCTAAATTAATGTGTTGATTTAGGCTACGGTTCAATAATTCACTAGCTTTATTCTTTAATTTATCTAATCGCTGTTTTTTAATAATTGCCATGCTTTTCTTAACTAAATTTTAAAGAGCTTAATAATTGAATAGTTTGATGGTAATGATTTTTTTAAAGAAATAATAGCCCTATACCCAAGTTATACCAATTGAAGTAATGAATAGATCATTCAGCGAGAATTAAAAGGTGTAGAGGTAAGGCATTGATTGAATAGAATGGCTATTCTCTTATCAAAATCAATAAAGTAGCATAAAACGTTTCTAAACCAGCCCTGCGGGGATACCTGAGTAAAACATGTCCATCGTTACATCTGTTTATCCTTGGCTGGCGCGCAACTTGTTATAGTTTATTTATCTCTCTTGCCACCGTGAACTCTGATGACGTTACATATTGTTCAATTCCTTGTAGCTGCTTTTCTAACGAAGAAAATTTACGGCGGATATCATGAAAAGCCTGCTTTGGTGGCTCACCTGATTGCCATATTCTAGCTTTAACTTTAATAGATTCATTCATTTGTTCATATTCATCATGCTGAGTTGCACTTTCACCGTGTGAATAAGTGGATGTTCTAGCTCTGTGATATTTACTGTGCTTAACTTTCCCTTTAGGGTTTTTATCTAGGATAAACCAAGCAGCAATGTAACCTAATATTAAAAATGGCATACCAAACAATACACCCGACACTACCAAGATTCTTACTAACCAGGTTTCCCAACCAAAGTAATCGGCGATACCGGCACAAACACCTGCTATTCTTCCATTGCTTGGATTACGATATAGCTCTCCTCGGCCCCTAATCATAACTTATGTCTCCAATCAGGAGTCTCCACGTCTAAAATAGCTTCAAGGGTTTTTATACGATCAGCCATTTTGTCTGCCGTCTCTGACAACTCAGATAACTGGATATACTCTTCTTCACTAAGTCCTTGGCTAACTTGTCCTTTACTACGGTAATGAAGTACCAACCAAATTGGTGCAACTATAACCATAAAAATAATGACCGGTGCCATAATAAGCTCTTCCACAATATTCCCCTTAATATTTTTCTTCGATACTGAGCGCTTAAGTTTACCCAACAACCTGCAAAACTCAGTACTGAACTACTGACGACTCATAACTTTAATGCTATTTATTTTTCATTTTTGCTTTTAATGACGCTAATTCATCATCCACTTTCTCGTCTGATTCAAGTTCAGCAATTTCATCCGCTAAGGATTTACTACCTAAATCATACGATTCAACTTGCCCTTCAATATCATCAATTTTTCGCTCATAACGGTCAAAACGGCTTAATGCATCATCAACTTTATTGCTATCAATATTCTTCTTAACCTTTAAACGAGAATTAACTGTTTTTTCTCGCATGATAATAGTTTTTTGTCTTGCTTTTGCATCGGCTAACTTGTCTTGCAATTGCGAAATTTCATCCTGAAGCTTACTTATATGTTCTTCAGTATGCATTAAGTCTTGTAATATCGTTTGTGCACTGTCGTTACTTTTTTTCTTTTCTACTAAAGCTGCACGCGCTAGATCTTCTCGGTCCTTACTTAACGCTAGCTCCGCCTTTTCTTGCCATTGACGTGCTTCATTTTCAAAACGTTCCACTCGGCGAGTAAGTTCTTTTTTATCTGCTAACGTTTTAGCTGAACTTGAACGCACCTCAACTAAGGTATCTTCCATTTCTTGAATAATCAAACGTACCATTTTGGCCGGATCTTCAGCTTTATCTAATAAATTATTAATATTAGAATTGATAATATCGGTAAACCTTGAAAAAATACCCATAACGACTTCCTCTTATTTTTTAATTAACGCTCTTACATTACTGTTCAAATTGATAATATTTCATTCAAATTTAATAAAAACGAGTATAAATTTGGTGTTAAATTTATACTCTATGCTATTCATGTTTTACGCCAACGTGACAAAACAGCTTAACAAACTGTTTTTACTGAATTTATTAAATATTTAAAAAAAACTATTATATCGTCGATTAATAAAATACACTATTTGTTAGTGAAATTAACTAATACCAAGTCTATTTAGTTATTTCTACATTGGAAATAAATAGAATTGGTATCATAATTAGGTCAAGCCATGGCACGCTTCAATAAACAAGATAACCTTCTTGGTCAATCTAACAGCTTTTTAGAAGTATTAGAGCAAATTTCACAAATTGCGCCATTAAGTAAGCCGGTATTAATTATTGGTGAGCGTGGTACAGGTAAAGAATTAGTTGCTGCACGTTTACACTATCTATCAAAACGTTGGGAGCAAAATTATTTAAAACTAAATTGTGCCGCTCTTAATGAAAATTTACTTGAAACAGAACTCTTTGGTTATGACTCAGGTGCTTTTACTGGCGCAAATAAACGCCACGAAGGTCGGTTTGAACGAGCTGATAATGGCACACTTTTTTTAGATGAAATTGCTAATACATCAGGGTTAATTCAAGAAAAATTATTACGTGTTGTTGAGTACGGAGAATTCGAACGTGTTGGTGGTTCTCGTACGATTACCTCCGATGTACGTTTAGTTGCTGCAACCAATGAAGATTTACCTACCTTAGCCGCTTCAGGCCAATTTAGAGCCGATTTGCTTGACCGGTTAGCCTTTGATGTTATTACTTTACCGCCATTAAGAGAACGCCTTGACGACATCCTCATGTTAGCAGAGCATTTTGCTATTAATATGGCGCGAGAATTAGAATTCGAGTTGTTTAGTGGTTTTACCCAAAAAGCTAAACGGGCGATGTTAGAATACCCTTGGCCGGGTAATATTCGAGAATTGAAAAATGTAATCGAACGCAGTGTTTATCGCTGTAATAATCCTCATTTACCAGTGCATGAGTTAATTATTGATCCTTTTGAATCACCTTTTAGGCCAACTCAGTCTATTAAAACATCAGATAGAGTATTAGTACAATCAACTATTACAACGCCCTCTCCTGTTAGCAGTATTCAACAATCTGATACCTCAGAAAACAAACTTATTGATGATAAAAATATCAAAAAAACAAGCGTACCACTCACTGTTAGCACCAATTTCCCTCAATCGCTAAAATCATTATCACAAAACTATGAAGTTGAACTGATTAAATCAGCGTTAGCACATTGCCAATATAATCAAAAGAAAACCGCCCAAGCACTTGAACTTACCTATCATCAACTGAGAGGTTACTTAAAAAAATATAATTTACTTGATGGTAGTGTTACAGATGAATTATCTTAAAATTATTACTACAGGGTTACTTAGCTTATTGTTTTTAACCGCTTGTAACGAAGAAGGTAAGCTATCATTAAGTGAACGTAGTGTTATTTACTGCGCAGAAGGTTCACCAGAAACCTTTAATCCCCAACTGGTTACCTCGGGTACCACAATAGATGCAACCTCAAACCAACTATACGATAGATTAATTGCCTACCAGGGTGATGAAAACAAATTAAGCCCTGCACTCGCTAAATCTTGGCATGTTACCCGTGATGGTAAAAAGATCACCTTTTATCTACGCAAAAATGTTGCCTTTCATCAAACCGAATATTTTGCCCCGACCAGGTTATTAAATGCCGATGACGTGATTTTTAGCTTCAATAGAGTTTTAGATCCTGAGCACCCGTATCACTTAGTTTCTGGCGGACATTACCCTTTTTTTCGAAATGTGGGTTTTAGTGATTTAATTGAAGATATTGAAAAGATTAATGATTACACCATACGATTCCACTTATCTCACGCTGATAATTCATTCCTAGCTAACCTTGCGACTGATTTTGCTATTATTTTGTCTGCTGAGTATGCCCAGCAACTAACTAAACAGAAGGCTAAATCAGATATAGATACACACCCGATAGGAACAGGACCTTTTAAGTTAAAAGAATATCGAGTTGGATCATTAATACGCTTTTATCGTCACGAACAATACTGGCAAAAACCAGCACAAATTGAACAACTAGTATTTGATATTACCCCTAGTAATACTGGTAGACTGACCAAACTACTCGCAAAGGAATGTGATGTCGCTGCTTACCCTATTGCGCATAAAAAAATAACTCAGCGTAATGACTTATCATTAGAAGCGATAACGGCATTAAATGTTGGCTATTTTGGCTTTAATGTCAATAAAGTGCCCTTTGATAATAAACTCGTTAGACAAGCAATCAGTTATGCTATTAATAAAGAAACCCTACTCGAAGCGGTATATCAAGGGAAAGCTGAAATGGCTAATTCATTATTACCTAAAACCTCATGGGCTTTTGATGAAAGCATTCCTAAACAAGAATTTAATCCTACTTTAGCAAAAACCCTGCTAATCCGTGCTGGTTATTCTAAGGGCTTTACTATGGATTTATGGGCTATGCCAATTCAAAGGCCTTATAACCCAAATGCCATCACTATGGCTAAACTCATCCAAAGTGACTTAAAAAAAATCAACATAAAAGTTAATATTATTAGTTATGAATGGAACACTTTTTTACAACGTTTGAAACGTGGTGAACATCAAAGCTTTTTATTAGGCTGGTCTGCCGATCATCCTGATCCTGATAATTTTTTCACGCCAATGTTAACTTGTGCCGCTACGCATACAGGTAGTAATACTACCTTTTGGTGTAACCCAGAATATGATGGTATTATAAAAAAAGCATTGCAAACGACTAATATCAATCAAAGAAAAAAATACTACGCTCAAGCTATGTCCATACTCAAACGAGAAGTCCCTTTAATTCCTATTGCGCATTCAAAGCGCTATCAAGCAAGGGGTAACAATGTAATAGGTCATATTCTAGCGCCATTTGGCGGCATTAATTTTTACCAAGTAGCCAAACGCAGTGTAACCAATAAAAACACGGCAGCAAAACAGCGTAATCAGCTAGAACAAAACAACACCAATAATACAGGTGAAAATTAATTATGCTCGTTTTTACCTTGCGCCGATTAAGCCTATTTATTTTTACCATGTTATTATTGACATTATTGTCATTTAGCGTAAATTTTTTATTTCCTGGCGAAGCAATAATTAATTTAACAGGTGCGATTAATGCGACACCAAGTCAACTTGTTGAGCTAAATGATGCTTATCAAACTCACCGCAATATTTTCTGGCAATACCTTAGTTATCTAGGCCATATAACCCACGGTGAGTTAGGCTTGTCAATGGCAAGCCAATCTGATATTAGTACTGAAATAGTTAATTTGCTTCCTGCCACTATTGAACTCAGTTTAGTTGCCTTATTTATTGCTATGCTTGTTGGTATTCCTTTAGGTTTTATTGCCGCAATAAAACATAATAAACTAACTGATAATTTGATTTTGTCCGTATCAATGCTAGGTTATTCAGTCCCCGTATTTTGGTTAGGGTTATTAGCAATTTTAACTTTTTCTATCAGCTTAGGCTGGTTTCCTTCTGCTGGGCAGATCAGTTTATTATTCGAAATAAAGCTAGTCACCGGTATTCAGTTTATTGATATTCTTCTAAGTGACAGTCCTTATAAATGGCAAGCCTTTAGTGATGCTACCGCCCATATTATTCTCCCGGCTTGCGTCATTGCAGTAACTCCTGCTACGATTTTTATTCGTTTAGCTCGCACTTCAATGATCGAAGTGTTAGAAACTAGCTATATTCGTGCAGCTAGCGCCAAAGGTTTAACTTTTCAGCAGATCATTTTTCGTCACGCCATCAGAAATTCATTAATTAAAATCATTCGTCATGTTGGTCTACAATTTGCGAATTTAGTGACCATTGCAATGGTCACAGAAGTTATTTTTAGCTGGCCGGGAATAGGCCGATGGCTTATAGAAAGTATTTATCAAAGGGATTATACCGCCATTCAAAGTGGCCTATTAGTTTTGTCATGCTTTATTTTTATTGTACACATCTTAATGGACTTTATTTATGCCGCGTTAAACCCACTCGCTAGAGGAAATAAATATGGCACGCGATAAGATATATTTAGAGGAGATTTTTCCATCTCCCTTTATGCAACTTTGGTTGATTTTTCGCAAAACCCCCGTTGCCATGGTAGGTTTTAGCTGTTTTTTATTTTTGATAGTATTAGCAGTTTTCGGACCACTTTTAGCCCCTCACTCTCCCGTTGAAGGGCAACTCGATATGCTATTACTGCCACCAGCATGGCATATCAACGGTAATGTTAGTTATCTATTAGGCACTGACGAATTAGGTCGAGATATGTTATCACGCTTAATGTATGGTACGTCACTGACCTTTGGTCTTAGCTTTATTGTTGTCATTATTTCACTGGCTATTGGGGTGATTATTGGCTCATTATCTGCCCTAACGTCAGGACTTAAATCAAGCTTTCTTAATCATTTTCTCGACGTAATACTTTCCATTCCGTCTTTGCTACTCGCCATTATTATTGTTGCCATTCTAGGACCGGGTATAGGTAACACCGTATGGGCTGTAGTGCTGGTACTTATTCCTCAATTTGTTCATATTACTCGCTATGCAGTAAAAGAAGAGTCTCGTAAAGATTATGTACTCGCCTCAAGACTAGATGGGGCAAGTCCATTTAGAATTTTATACTATTCAATTTTTCCAAATATAACCGATAGAATAATGGGACAAGCAACCTTAGCGCAATCAGCTGCTATTTTAGATATTGCAACGTTAGGCTTTTTAGGATTGGGTGCACAAATTCCATTACCTGAATGGGGCGCAACCTTAGCTAATGGTTTAGATTTATTTTATATAGCCCCATGGACAGTTTACTTACCAGGTTTAGCTATTTTATTTGCCGTGGTTGCAACCAACCTGGTTGGCGAAGGTATTCGTCATGCGCTTAAACTACGTAAGGAGCGCTAATGAATTTACTTGATATCAGAAACCTATCGATTGAACTCATCCACGATGAGCAAAATATACTTGCCGTTGATAAAGTAAGTTTATCCATGAAAGAAGGTGAAGTACGAGGTTTAGTGGGTGAGTCAGGCTCAGGAAAGTCCTTATTAGCACAAGCACTTGTTGGTGTTCTAGACGATAAATGGCTTGTTCATGCTGATAGGTTTCATTGGCGTGGCATTGACTTATTACGCCTGTCGATTGAAGATCGCAAAGCGCTACTCTCTCGTGATATTGCTATGATATTTCAAGAGCCTATGGCCTGTTTGGATCCCACAACCGCAATTGAAGACCAGTTAACTGAAGCCATTGATGATAGTCAGTTGTCAGGTTTTTTTTGGCAAAAAAAACGACAACGTCAAGCTGCTGCGATTAAACTGCTACATAAAGTAGGCATAAAAAACCACAGTGCTTGTCTTACTAGTTATCCGCACCAGTTAACTGAAGCATTATGTCAACGAGTGATGATCGCAATGGCCTTGGCAAGAAGGCCTATGTTATTGATTGCTGATGAGCCAACAGCAGCTATGGAAAACACCAACCAAGGACAGATTTTCAGGTTATTAGCCAGCTTAAACCAATTAAAAAATATGTCTATTTTATTGATCAGTCATGATTTAGAAAACATAACCCATTGGACCAATACTATTACAGTTATGTATAGTGGCCAATTCGTTGAAGCAGGTACAACTGCTCAAATATTCAACAAGCCTTTACACCCTTATACCAGAGCTTTAGTCGATAGTAGCCCCAGTGCCAATTTACATTTACCTGCAAAGTCTAGATTAATGACATTACCTGGCAGTATTCCTATTTTGCAACATTTACCTATTGGCTGTCGTTTAGGGCCACGGTGCCCTAGAGCGCAACAAGCTTGTGTAAAAGCCCCCTTGGTTACTAATTTCCATGGCCATAAAGTTAGTTGCCATTTTCCCCTTATACCACAAAAAAAAATTCTCAAAAAAGTAAAAAAGGGAGCTTGCTGACATGTCAGAATTGCTTGAAGTAAAAGACCTCAGTAAGTCATATAGACATAAAAATTATTGGTTTAATAAAAAAACAACTACCGTCTTAGCACCTATTTCTTTTAGTGTTGATGCGCACCAGACATTAGCGATTATTGGTGAGACTGGCTCGGGAAAATCAACTTTAGCTAAATTATTAGTTGGAGCAGAGCCAGCAAGCAGTGGCTACATTTATTTAAACGGTCAAGCACTACAAAGCGGCAGTTATAAACAAAGATGCCAACACATTCGGATGATTTTTCAAGATTCCGGTACTACGTTAAATCCAAGTTTAACTATTTTACAATTACTGGATGAGCCACTAAAACTTAACACACCATTTGATGAATTAAAACGAAAAGAGCTTATTCGCACCACTTTACAAAAAGTAGGATTGTTGGGCGATCATATGAACTTTTATCCTCATATGTTCTCTGGGGGTCAAAAGCAACGTATTTCACTTGCTAGAGCTATTATTTTACAACCTCAAGTAATAATACTCGATGAAGCACTAGCATCGCTAGACCCATCGTTACGTTCCCAGATGATTAATCTGTTATTAGATCTTCAGCAACAAATGGGCTTAGCTTATATTCTAATTTCCCATAACCTAGGCATCATTCGTCACTTTAGTGACAGCATTATGGTGTTATCGCAAGGCAGAGTTGTTGAGATAGGTAAAACAAGTGATGTGATGAGTAAGCCACAGCATAAAGTGACTCAAAAACTATTGATGAATCAGAGTTTCCAATTAAAGCCTATAAGAAGATAATATTAAGCGAGATGTTTTAAGGGAAGTGGAATAAAGTACTTTAAATAGCGGGTTTCATTACCCGCTATTTAATTCTAACTATTAATAGTTTGCAGACTCAGCGACTTTACCATGGGTAATTTTAGCGCCAACTTTCAATGATTCAACATAGCTTTTATAAGCTGATTGGGCTAACTGAGAAGTTTGCTGTTGAGCAAGTTGTGGATTAGCAACAGCATCGTTCACTTTTACAGCTTGCACTTCAACTAAAGCTAAATCACCGTTACTTAAAGCAACTGTTGATGCTGAAATAATGCCTTCTGCAGGGTGAGGCAATACAAAGGCTTCACGAACAATACTTTGATCTAAATCAGCACTATAACGGGCAACATTTTCTTTTGTGGTAAAACTAACATAATTTTTAGTTAGTTGTTCGGTAATATCATTGCCCGCTTTAAACTGAACTAATAACTCTTTCATCGTGCTTTGGGCTTTATCAGTTGCTTTTTGAGCCACTAATATTGTTTTTATTTGCGCTTGTACTTCCGCTAACGGTTTAACATTTGCTTCCTGATAAGTATTTAAACGTAATACTAAAGCTTCACTATCATTCAACTCAATAATATCTGAGTTCATATTATCTTGTAAAACCAAATCAGAAAAGGCTGCTTCAAGTACTTTAGGATTATCAAAAGGTGCTTTATTATTGGTATTTAAACCCAATTTAGTTAACCAAGTAGACGTTTCTACGGTAGTGTTAACTTCACTGGCAGCATCTTCTAAGCTGTCTGGAAATTCAAAACTTACACGAGCCATTTCTTGGGTTTGTGTATAAAACTTATCTTGTGCTTTTTCACTACTCACTTTAGCTTGTAACTCAATTTTAACATCAGCTAAGCTTTGTATCACTTGTGCCTTAAGCTCGGTTAATTTAATTACATGATAACCAAAACTAGTTTTGACTAGTTCGGTGATATCGCCTACTGCAGTTAATGCAAAAGCAGCATCATCAAAACTTGGCTCCATTACGCCCGCTTCAAGAAAGTCTAAATCACCACCATTTTCACCACTAAAAGTATCATTTGATAATTCTTTAGCAAGTGTGGCAAAGTCTTCACCTAGAGCAATACGAGCTAATACAGAGTCAGCTTGTGTTTTGGCTGTAACTTCACTATCGCTATCACCTTCAGCAAACTCTATAAGAATATGCGAAACACGACGTTGTTCTGCTTGTGTAAAACTAGCGATATTATCTTGATAATAACTAGCAACGTCCTCATCACTAACATTAATATCTTTAGCTATATCAGTGACACTTAAACGAATGTAATTAACCTTTACTTGCTCTTTATTCTCAAAGCGTACTTGATTAGCTTGATAGTAAGTTTTAACTTCTTCTTCACTAATATCTATTCCGGCCTCAAATTGTTTTGCTGAAATAGTTGCAAAACGAATATCACGGGTTTGATTTTGCAAAGTTAATTGTAGTTTTTCTTGATAAGGTAAATTGAACTCGGTAGCAACAAGCGCTTGAGATAACTGACGACGAGTCATTTCAACACGTAAATAATCTCGAAAACTTGATGATTGGAAAAAACCGGCTTGATTAATTATAGCCAAATAGCGATTGTTATCAAAAACACCATCAACTTGAAATTCAGGCATTTCTCTAATCGTTGTTTTAATTCGCTCATCAGAGACGCGAATGGCAAGACTTTCTGCACTTTGATCGATTAACCGTTCGTTAATTAAATTATCTAAAACACCCTGACGAAAATTAGCCATATAATTGCTATCATTAGATAAAGTATCAAACATATCGCCAAACTGCTGAGCCATTCTATTACGTTGCGCTTGATAAGCTTTATTAAAATCTTGTTGGCTAATTTTTTCACCATTCACAGTAGCAACAGAAGTATCAGCCGAATTGGTGTAACTACCAAGACCAGCAACAGCAAAAGTTAATATAATAAGGCCAAGAATAATTTTGGCAGTCAAGCCCTGCGAGCTTTCTCGAATATTTTCTAACATCTTTATCTCATTTATTTAAGGTATAGCCAATAAAGCCGTTTGCTATAATATCGATAGTTTAGGCTATAATTTTTGTTGCTCGCGATTTTAACAGATACAGACCATCGCTTGAAGTGCAAGATTCGTTTTATTTTTTGCAATTGTCACCTGCCGTACCCTCATGGTGTTCTACCACAATAAATACTAATTAAATCAGAAGACTCCAATAAAAGGTTAACGCAGTGATGACTTTATCAGAGAGAAACGAAGAAATTTCACTTTTAAATAAGCTGAAAGTAAAAGACCACCTTTAGGTGGTCTTTTACTTTACTTCTAATATAAATAATTACTAACAGCAATTATTCAAATATTAGTCATTACAAGCATCTTTTAATGCTTTACCGGCTTTAAATGCAGGAATTTTAGCAGCAGCTATTTGAATAGTAGCGCCTGTTTGTGGGTTACGGCCAGTACGTGCAGCACGGTCACGTACAGAGAAAGTACCAAAACCAACTAAAGCAACTTGCTCACCATTCTGTAACTCTTCAGTTACAGCACCAATAAATGAATCTAATGCGCGACCAGCAGCAGCCTTTGAAATGTCAGCGCCTTCAGAAATTTTCTCGATAAGTTGAGATTTATTCACAGTGTATACCCCTTCAATTGTTATTATTACAACGCTATTTTTACTTCCCTCGATAAGGGGTTTAATAAAAGTTCGTCCTATAGAAATCATTATTTACACTAAGTAAAATGCTTTCTTTTGAACTTCAAGCGTAGAGTTTAGAAAAAACACTTTTCTGCTAGCTCTCCTAAACATATTGCTTTATGCGTGATATATAAGGGGTCTAGCGATATAAGCGTTGTTAACTTACCATAGTTTCAGCGTTTGAAAAGCCTTAATTACCATTTTTCACAAGTTTTTTGATTTTTTTAACTTTTTTAACTGATTTATATCAAAAAACAACTTTTCTCGCATAAAAATCAGCCTGCTTGCCACTGTTCTACTGGGTGTTCAAGCGCCAGCTTCAGTACTTCGTCAATCCATTTTACGGGGTGAATAGACAAGTCAGCTTTAACATTTTCAGGTATTTCTTTTAGGTCACGTTCATTTTCATGAGGAATAATAACCGTTTTGATACCACCGCGATGTGCTGCTAATAATTTTTCTTTTAAACCACCAATAGCTAAAACCTCACCGCGCAAGGTAATTTCCCCTGTCATTGCAACATCCGCTTTTACAGGGTTTCCAGTTAAACTTGAAACAAGTGCTGTGCACATTCCTATACCAGCACTTGGTCCATCTTTGGGTGTTGCTCCCTCTGGTACATGTACATGGATATCACGTTTTTCATAAAAATTTTCATTAATACGCAATTTTTCCGTTCTACTACGCACTACTGTCATCGCTGCTTGGATAGACTCTTGCATGACATCACCTAAAGAACCTGTATAAGTTAATTTACCTTTACCAGGTACTGAAGCTGTTTCTATAGTTAATAATTCACCACCAACCTGTGTCCAGGCTAAGCCAGTTACTAAGCCTACGCGATTCTCATCATCTGCTTTACCATAATCGAATCGTTGTATGCCTAAAAATTCATCTAAATTATCTTGATTGATAACAACACTTTTCAGTTTCTTATCTAATAAAATAGATTTTACCGCTTTACGGCATAATTTAGAAATTTCACGTTCAAGGTTACGCACCCCAGCTTCTCGGGTGTAATAACGAATAATGCCAATAATTGCACTATCATCAATAGTAATTTCTTTGTTGTTCAAACCATTACGCTTAATTTGCTTATCAAGTAAATGATCTCTAGCAATATTCAGTTTTTCATCTTCGGTATAACCCGATAAACGGATAACTTCCATACGATCAAGCAGTGGCCCTGGAATATCCATACTATTAGAAGTAGCGACGAACATAACATCAGACAAATCATAATCAACTTCTAAATAATGATCGTTAAACGTGGTGTTTTGCTCAGGATCTAACACTTCCAACAACGCAGAAGCAGGGTCACCACGCATGTCTGAAGCCATTTTGTCAATTTCATCTAATAAAAACAGTGGATTTTTCACGCCAACTTTTGACATTTTTTGAATTAACTTGCCTGGTAATGAACCGATATAAGTACGGCGATGACCACGAATTTCAGCTTCATCACGTACACCACCTAGCGCCATACGAATGTATTTTCGCCCAGTAGATTTAGCTATCGATTGACCTAATGAAGTTTTTCCAACCCCTGGAGGTCCCACTAAACAAAGAATAGGGCCTTTTAGCTGACTGACTCGCTGCTGCACGGCTAGATACTCTAAAATACGCTCTTTTACTTTATCTAGACCATAGTGATCTTTATCTAACACTTCTTGTGCTAACGAGAGGTTACGCTTCAATTTACTGCGTTTTTTCCAAGGAACATTGATCATACAATCAATATAACTACGCACCACGGTCGCTTCGGCAGACATCGGGGACATCATTTTCAATTTATGCAATTCTGCCAAAGTTTTATCTTTTGCTTCGGTAGGCATTTGAGCTTCATCAATACGCTTAGCCATTTGCTCAAGTTCGTCTGGTGTTTCATCACCTTCATTCAGCTCTTTTTGAATGGCCTTCATTTGTTCATTTAAATAATACTCGCGTTGACTTTTTTCCATTTGCTTTTTAACGCGTGTTCTAATTTTTTTCTCTACTTGCAATAAATCAATTTCACCTTCCATCAGCGCCATTAAATGTTCTAAGCGTTTAGCGACATTAACAATTTCTAATATTTTTTGTTTATCGTCAAGCTTTAAAGGCATATGAGCAGCCATGGTATCAGCTAACTGCTGAGCATCTTCAATGCCTGAAACCGAGGTAAGCACCTCTGGTGGAATTTTTTTATTAAGCTTTACATAACCTTCAAATTGCGAGATGGCTGAACGAATTAAGACTTCGTTATCTTCTTCAGAATCACCTTCAATTGATAGGTATTCAATATTTGCACTAAAATACTCTTGCGTTTCAACAAACTCTGTCACTTTTGCGCGTTGTACACCTTCAACTAACACTTTTACCGTGCCATCGGGAAGTTTTAACATTTGTAAAATGGTCGCTACTGTACCGACTTCATAAACATCTTTGGCTTGAGGATCATCAATAGCGGCATCTTTTTGTGCCACCAAAAATACTTGCTTGTCATTTTCCATGGCAAGATCTAAACAACGAATAGATTTTTCTCGGCCAACAAATAAAGGAATAACCATTTGTGGGTAAACGACAACATCTCTTAAGGCAAGTACGGGAATTTCAACTACACCAGATAATTCTTCGGTCATGTGAGTCTCTTTGAAAAGTATTATAAATTGCTGATTAGAAAGTATATGGGGATAAATAAAGAAGTTACAAGCGCTAAAAATAAGTTTCTAGTGGTGAGTTTATTCACAATGTGCGTTTTAAGTATTACTGGTATATAAACAAAAAAAGAGCCACAAGGGCTCTTTATATTTTAATGGCTATCATATACTCATTATACTTCAAAATGTCTGTTTCAGGGTTACTGAGTAATTCATGCTCAAGACGCATCTTTTTATTAATGGTTATTCCCTTAAAAATAGATGCAAGGACGAGCACGATTTATTCAGAAGCCCCCGTAGGGCGAGTTTAAAAGGCTTAAATGCGGCGTTATTAATTTCGACAAGGGAGCAACCATTATCTTCAATCAATGCCTTGCCTCTAAGCCTTTTAATTCTCGCTGAAACGAGCATTCGAGATAACATGAGTATATTTACTCTGATGCAGCTTGATCTTGCTTACTATCGTAAATAACCAAGGGTTTAGATTCACCTTTAATCGTTGTTTCATCAACGACTATTTTACTAACATTTTCCATCGATGGTAGTTCATACATAGTATCGAGTAAGACTGATTCTACAATAGAGCGTAAACCACGAGCTCCTGTTTTTCTATCCATAGCTTTTTTAGCTATTGCGTGTAGTGCATCTTCTCTAAATTCTAATTCAACTTCTTCCATATCAAATAATGCAGTAAACTGTTTTGTTAACGCATTTTTAGGTTCTTGTAGAATTTGAATTAATGCAGACTCATCTAATTCACGTAAAGTTGCCACAACAGGTAAGCGACCGATAAATTCAGGAATTAAACCGTATTTAACTAAATCCTCTGGTTCCACGTCTTCTAAACGCTGTGTTAAGGTTATTTCCTCATCTTTACCGCGTACTTCAGCACCAAAACCTATACCTGTTCCAGTTTGACAACGTTGCTCAACCACTTTATCTAGGCCAGCAAAAGCGCCACCACAAATGAATAGGATTTTAGAAGTGTCAACTTGTAAAAACTCTTGTTGAGGATGCTTACGTCCACCTTGGGGTGGCACAGAAGCAATAGTACCTTCAATAAGTTTAAGTAAAGCTTGTTGAACACCTTCACCTGAAACATCGCGAGTAATTGAAGGATTGTCTGACTTACGAGAAATTTTATCTATTTCATCGATATAAACAATACCACGTTGGGCTTTTTCAACATCATAATCACATTTTTGTAATAATTTTTGAATGATATTTTCAACATCCTCACCGACATAACCAGCTTCAGTTAGTGTTGTGGCATCTGCCATAGTAAAAGGCACGTCAAGCAAGCGGGCTAGCGTTTGTGCCAATAAGGTTTTACCTGAGCCTGTTGGACCAATTAATAGAATGTTACTTTTACCTAACTCAACACCATTATGCGAATCACCGTTACGTAAACGTTTGTAATGGTTATATACTGCAACCGCTAGTACTTTTTTCGCGTGATCCTGACCTATAACATAGTCATCTAAACTTTCACGTATCTCTATAGGAGAAGGTAATGCTTCTTTTTCTGCTTTAGGTGAAATTTCTTTAATTTCTTCACGGATAATGTCATTACATAGCTCAACACATTCATCGCAAACAAATACTGACGGGCCAGCAATTAATTTACGTACCTCATGTTGGCTTTTGCCACAAAATGAGCAGTAAAGTAACTTACCGTTGTCACCGTCGCCACTTTTAATATCGGTCATGCCCTACCTCTAAATATCTTAATTCTGTTAATTTGCTACAAACTGTTTCTATAAACTGTTTCTATAAACTAAGCATAGTAGTAATTCTATCATTTTTTCAATACACCATTGTTTTTTAAATAGTGCACTCAAAAAACTTAACTGTTTCTTTGTTCTAATATGGAGTCAACTAAACCATATTCAACCGCACTTTCTGCACTTAAGAAATTATCTCGGTCAGTATCTTTAGCTACTTTCTCTAATGGCTGTCCGGTATGCTCGGCCATTAAACTATTTAGCTTATCTTTAATATACAAAATTTCTTTTGCATGAATTTCAAAATCAGATGCTTGACCTTGAAACCCTCCAAGCGGTTGATGGATCATTACCCGTGCATTAGGTAAACAATAACGCTTCCCCTTAGTACCACCAGAAAGTAAAAATGCCCCCATACTTGCCGCTTGACCAATACAAACAGTACTAATATTTGGCTTAATAAATTTCATGGTATCGTAAATTGCCATACCAGCAGTTACCGAACCACCAGGCGAGTTTATATATATAAAAATATCTTTATCTGGACTTTCTGATTCCAAAAATAACAATTGAGCAATGATTAAATTCGCCATGTGATCTTCAACTTGACCACATAAAAAGATAACGCGCTCTTTTAATAGTCTAGAATAAATATCATAAGAGCGTTCACCCTTAGCAGTTTGTTCTACTACCATAGGCACTAAGGTGCTCTCTGGATTGGAGGCTGAACTTTGAGAATTAATTTGTGAATTAAACTGAGATGCATGCTGTGAAGTAAACAAGTGTGTACCTTCCCTAAAACCGAATGTAAAAAAAGTGGCTTACATATATACCCGCTCCACTCGAAGATGCATGATTCAGCTGGAATTAGAAACGCCTTTAGGCAAGGCATTGATTGAAGAGAATGGTTATTTCCTTCTCAAAATCAATAACGTAGCATAAAGTGTTTCTAAACCAGCCCCTTGGGGAAGGCTGAGTAAATCATACTCTGCGTTGCATTTATTTTTAAGGGAATAACCCTTAACAAAAAAATGCGCCTTGATTATGAATCACTCAGACTTCCTGAAACGAGCATATTCAAGTGGAACGGGTATAAAAATAAAATGGCTTATATGTTTCCATATAAGCCATTTAAGCGATTGCGTAGCTTTTTGTCAATATAAAAAGCGGTATTACTTACCTTCTGGGTTCATAATATCTGTAAAGCTAGCTTTTTTGCTTGATACATCAGCTTTTTCAACTAAAAATTCAACTGCTTGCTCCTCTAAAGCAACATTTTGCATTTGCTGCATTAATTCTTTGTTGTTTGCATAGTATTCAACAACTTCTTTTGGATCTTCATAAGCAGAAGCAGCGGTAGCAATTAACTCATCAACTTTAGCATTATCAACTTTTAATTCGTTAACTTTGATCACTTCACCTAACAACAAACCAATTTTTACGCGACGTTCTGCTTGCTCTTTAAACATTTCACTTGGAAGTTCAGGTAAGTTCTTTGGATCCATCTGGCCTTGGAAACGCTGCATAGCTTGTTGACGTAAAACATCAACTTCTTGAGCAACTAACGCTGATGGTAAACCAACTTCATGACCAGCTAACAAACCTTCAATTACTTGTTCTTTAACTTTAGCTTTAACTGCTTGAGTTAATTCACGTGTCATGTTTTTGCTAACTTCTTCACGTAAAGCATCAACACCACCTTCTTCAATACCGAAAAGTTTAGCAAACTCTTCGTCAATTTTAGGTAATACTGAACCTTCAGTTTTATTAACAACGATGTCAAATTCTGCTTCTTTACCTTTTAGGTTTTCTGCATGGTAGTCATCAGGGAAGGTAACTTTAATCGTTTTTTCTTCGCCTACTTTCATACCCGTGATTTCTTTTTCGAAACCTGGAATCATGCGACCTGCGCCAAGTTCAAGTTCAAATCCTTCAGCTTTACCGCCTTCAAATTCTTCACCATCAACACGGCCATTGAAATCAAGTGTTAACTTGTCGCCTTTCTTAGTTATACGTTTGTTTTCTTTCCATGTTTGATGTTGCTTTTGCAATGTTACAAACATTTCATCTAAATCTGAATCGTTAACTTCAACGTCTGGACGCTCTACTGCGATTTTTTCTAAGTCTTTTAATTCAACTTCAGGATAAATTTCAAATGTTGCTTCAAACTCTAACGGTTTACCATCTTCATTACTTTTAGCTACGAATGAAGGACGACCTGCAGGATTGATTTTTTCAGCAACAATTGCATCAACAAAATTACGTTGCATGATTTCACCAGCAACCTCTTGACGTACTGATTTACCGTAACGTTTTTGAATAACTGACGCTGGCACTTTACCTGGACGGAAACCGTCAATACGCTGGGTTTTACTCACTTGACGAAGACGATTTTTAACTTCAACATCTACTGTTTCGGCTGGAACTGAAATAGTCAAACGACGTTCCAAACCTTGTATTGTCTCAACTGAAACTTGCATTTAAATACCTCAAAAATTAGCGTGCTACGCTTTCTTATAATGCACTAATGGTTACTTGCTTTACGATTAAAGCAGTAAAAAGTGCCTTGCTCATACGAACGGTTAAAATTTATGACGCCAAATTATAGCGATAGATAAAAGAACTTGCAAGAGCAAGTTTGTTAGGGAAACTATAGTTAGAAACTTACAGAACGAATAGTGCAATGAACCATAAAAATAACAACTAAAATTTCCCCGTTGGATATTTCAATCAGGGGTACTGTATGCATTTTAAGTTTATTGATATATATATAATTTTTGTGGGTAACAAATAAAATGTTCCACTTCAGGTAGAGTATATAATTTCTAGTTCGTGCAATGGGAATGAACTTACGTTGCAAGTAACTGCATGAAGTTTTGAAGTTTTGAAGTTTTGAAGTTTTGAAGTTTTGAAGTTTTGAAGTTTTGAAAAATAAAAAAGTGGTCGGTGATGCAAGATTCGAACTTGCGACCCCTTGGACCCAAACCAAGTGCGCTACCAAGCTGCGCTAATCACCGATTTTACATTTATCACCACATTAATATGCAATGAAAGAAAGATGGGGTGGCTAAAGGGATTTGAACCCTCGACAACCGGAATCACAATCCGGGGCTCTACCAACTGAGCTATAGCCACCATAATTCTCTTTCTACTTTTACTTTCTAAAGTATGGCGCGCCCTGCAGGATTCGAACCTGCGACCCACGCCTTAGAAGGGCGTTGCTCGTTTCTCACCCTAAGCAGAGTTACCAGTTATTACCTGCCTAAGCAAGGAATAGGTGCATTATAGAGTTTAAATACTAAAAAGCAACTTCTTTTTAAAATAAATTAAAATTGTTTTCCCCCCTAGCAAATGTTACCTTTAATAAAAGATGAAAAAGTAAACAAAACTAGAGTAATAATGAATCATAGCCCAATTCCACAGTTTCATACAATAGTAAAACAAAATGTAGAACACATGAAAGGTCTTGCTATTCCAGTTTTATATTTAAATACACCTAATGGTATTACTAGAATGGAGTCTCTTATTGAGTATTTCATTTCTAATCCTTCAGCAAGTTATCAATGGATGCAAAATAGAGCTAGGGCCGTTGGGTTATTCTTTGATTATTGTAGAGCATCAGAAGGATTTGTAAATTATCATAGTCCAAATGCACATCGAACAATTTTTAAGTTATTTTCATGGGCACTTCTAAATGGAACAATAGATAACGAAACAGCAACAGATAGATTAAAGCTATATTGGCCTTCATCTTCATTGGATGTATCAAAAAGACTTTGTTCAGCTATTTTAGATTTTGAAGAGTTTTGTGATAACGAAGACATAATCAACACGCCATTATTAAAAAATAAAAAAATCATCAAACCTGTTAATGAAGTCGCATCTTTAAAGTTTCTACATACAGCAATTAAAATCAAAAAAAGAAGTTTCTTAGGTCACTTAAATAAAGCCAACAAACAAGCAATCAAAGTTAAAAACAACAGAAATAAAAATATCAGTAATCTAGGCACTTCAGGAAGTCGTTCAAGAACTAGCTCTGGAGAAAAAAGATTTCCTGAAGAATTGATTGCGCCTTTATTTGATTATGGATTCATTAAAGATCCCAATGCACAGTTGCTGAGTGACCAAGAAGACATTACAGCGAAGATGATTACACTGTTATTGTTTTTTGGTGGTATCAGGGAAAGCGAACCCTTTCATCTATGGATAAATGATGTAATCCCTGTTGATATTAAAAGCTATGATGATTGCCAAGTGTTTTTAAGGCATCCTATTGAAGCGTCTACTTTTATGGCGGGGGAAAATGTTTCTCGCAAAGAGTATTTAGCTCAAAGAGGCATGTTACCGCGCTATAGACATCCGATTAAGAGTCTAAGAGCTAATTGGAAAGACTTGGCACTCGATGACTCCTTAAGCGCTCCTGTATTTTTTATGCATGACGGGGCTGCGAAGCTTTTTAATACAATGTACATTTATTACATCAATCATTATCGCCCCAAATTGGAAGAAATAGCTAAAAGCAATGGTAACCCAGCCCACCCATTCCTATTTGTATCTACTGGAGTTGACCATAGCACAGGAAAAAGTTATCAAGGGCTACCTTATAGTGTTGGTGCTTATATAGGTGCATTTGAAAGAGCATTAGATAAAGTAGAAATTGCATTAGGGATAACAATCCCTAGGGGAAAAGAATACGGAACCACACCTTATGGTAGTAGACATTATTACTTAGGAACACTTACCGACCTTGGAATGCCCAGAAAAGTCATTCAAAAATGTGCCAAACACCACAGTATTTTATCACAAGAAGCATACAACACTCCGGCATACGATGAAATTCAGAAAAAACTAAATGAAGCAAGAGGTGCCTTGTATATTAAGCCAAGGTTAGATTTTCTAAATAAGCCATTCAACACCTAGAGGGTCTTAGAAGTTTATCAAAAAATAACTAGTTACTTATGAAATCAACTCTTATTTCAGCCCCGCCCTTCGGTCGGATAATTGCCATTGGGGCCTTTGTATCGCAGGATGAAAATTAATGTACATTAAAAATCGATGGTACACAATGAGTACCTAAGTAGTTGATATACAAAAACTAAATCAAAAATAAATTTCAAACCCATAAAAAAACAAGTATACTTGATATAAAATAAGTTGTTTAAAAAGCCTAATTGAGCAAAGGATAAAGTTTAGCGTTTTTTGAATACCGAATAAATAATAAAAATAGGTTGTTCATAGATGTCATTTGCTGAATTAATAAAACCACTACATGTTGATAATTACTCAACATTACTAAAGAACATTGCTAGTTTAAATGAAAAAGCTAAAGCGTCTTCTTTATATGAAGAGTGTAAAGAACTTTTTAACAAAGTTAATGTGTATGGAAATAAAACTTCAGAGAAAACAAAAAAAAACGTAGAAAAAGATATCTTTACTATAGCTTTATTGGTTACTGAGCATGGACAAGTAGAAAACCTGAGGGAAGCCACTCCTGAGCTTTGGCAAGAAATACTCGATGAAATAAAAACACCAACGCTTAAATACCAAGATTGGGTAAAAGAAAGATATCACATAGCTTTTCGAAAAATAGGTATGATGCTTACTTATCTATCCAAAGATGATTTCTTCGAACAATACGCAAAAATCAAACGCTCCACCAACCTTTCTACTTTAGAAAGTGAACTAACATCTAACCAAAAGCAATGGTTTACATTAGCTACTGAGTGGATTGATGATGAACATGTTAAATCTACAAAAAAACATTATAGTGCCATAAAACATTTTCTATTTTATTTAAATACGTTATCTGAAGATATTCAAGAGCCTTTTAAATACTTAAGTGAAAAACGTCATGTGCCATTGCATGATTCATTTAAGAAAAGACACCCTAATTCATATAGTACTCATCTAAGTTATCTTTATAGATTCTCTATTTATATTATTGAGAATTACATGCAAGAGAAAGAGGATGATGAGGTGTTGTCAATTGGTTACCCACTCATATCTACTTATCAATATGAAAAACTAACTGGTATTTTTTCTCAGAGATTAACTGAATCTGACAAAATAGTCATACCAACCAGTTTTCTGCTTACCCTGAACGAAATTCTAACTGAAGATGATTTCAAATGGCCTAAGTCTATAGAGTCTCAGTATTTTGATTGGTTTAATGAGAAAACGAATACTCTTGAGAAAGTTTGGTGTCCAGCTCAAACATATACATTTTTGACAATGATTGAGATCCCCCTTCGAAAGATCCAGGTTCAAATGTTGGACTCTGGTGAAGGTGATATAGAAAAATACAATCAGATCATGAAAGCTTGGGTTAACAATGATTCTCCACATGCAAACTATTGGTCAAGTCGTTCAGAACAAAAACCTAATAGAGGTGTACTGACAAAAAATATAACAGGTCTTAAAGAATCTGTTGGGTTTTATATTAGTACAAATAAAACTAAGGACGCCAGTGTTGGTTTCGGTCCTGAGTCTGGCTACACAATCCCTTGGAATAATGAAATATTAGTCAATCACCTTCATACCCTTCGAGAATGGCAAGAAAAGTACTTTCCTGTAGAAAACCCTGCCTCATATAAAGATATGCCCAAAGGCATAAACAGTGACTCTGAGCCTTCTCAGTCTGTAATAGAACAAACACCTGATAGATTTTATCTATTTCGTAGTCCATTAGTCTCCAAAACTGGATATCCTGCAACCAATAATCAACTGATGCGCTTTTGGTGGCTGTTAATGGAAGAGCTTGAAAAGCGAGTTCGAGCAGAAGGTCATGATGTAACCATAATAACTAAAAGAAACAAAACAACAGGACAACCCGAAAGATCTATATTTACACCACATGGGTTACGAGTGGCAGGTCTTACAAGTTTAGCTGAAGCTGGTGTTCCAATCGAAGTAATTAGTAAAATAATCGCAGGTCATTCTACAATTTTAATGACCATCTATTACATTAAATATTCTAATGGACACATTACCGATATCCTATCGAAGGCTAAACGAGACCTTGAAAATAAATCGAAAGAAAACTTAAAACGCTGGTTAAAAGACGCAACACTGGAAGATGCCATGCGTTACTTGGTTGCTAACCAAGAAGAAGGTGTTCAAAACCTGATGCTATCAAGAAGTCACATGGCCACTTGGGGTGGCAGTGGGATGGGTATATGTCCGTTTGGTGGTACACGTTGTGATGATGGTGGAGAGGTCATTAAAAAAGCAACCAAATCATCAAAAGCTAAATACGGTGCTGTTATTGGTGGGCGTGGAAACTGTGTTCGCTGTCGCCACTTAGTCACTGGTGTACCTTGGATGATTGAGCTGTGGTTGCACGGTAATAAACTGCTGGAAAACATCAGTAAAATTAGTACCGACATCGATACATTTAAGAAAAAGCAGGCAATATTAAAAAAAGAACAATATAGTTATAAAAAACGAAAAGAAATCCATCTATGTCCCCCAAAAGTAATTGATGAAATCAAATCCTTTGACACTATTATAGAAACTAGATCCGAAGAACTAAATAGAATTATCATGGATGCACATGCAACATATAATTTACTTGAAGAAGTCAGAGAAATTGCCAGTAAAGACGACATAGAGAGTTTTACTAAAGGAAATGAATTAATCCCTGTTGAAGTTGATTATGGTGATGAAACACGATTTATTGAAACATCCCCGTT
>MAAC01019321.1_pt1 | contig 67047 bp, 63 predicted proteins | sample 1115981 | NCBI WGS metagenome assembly MAAC01 (sample SAMN04961126, study PRJNA320927) | seawater metagenome | isolation source: sample BD02T64 sea water enriched with oil for 64 days | place: USA:Gulf of Mexico | collected 2013-07-27
CCGAGAGGGCATCCCGCCAAACTTCACCCGCCATTTGTAGAAACTGGCATTGCTCATGCTATGCACGCGACAAAGCTCTGAAACAGGCACACCGTTCTCGGCCTGCATCAAATACCCCCTCTCACACATGCAAGCAAGTGCTGCCGGGCAGCGCATGATTCGAGCGTCGCTATATCGTTCACTCTTCATTCAAAACCTCCTCAGACATCATGCTGAGAAAGCTCTATGCGTGAACACCACAAATTTTCGGGGGGATTACCATAGAACCTCTCATAAGTAGTCGATAACAACTACAGTATGGCGCATTGCGACGCCGGTTTGAGTAAGGGCTATCCACCCCATCCGCAATGAGGGGCTGTGCCGCAGCATTCAAAATCGTCACCAAAGTCAGGTTCGGACCGTTTTGACTAAATTTGGCCAGATTTCGGTTGGACTGAATTTTAGACAAGGCCCGCATAGCGAAATGTGGACCTTACAATGCCAGCTAAACTATTTTCCGATGGGTGTCTCTGTCGCTCGGTCCTTGTGCCGGGGCTTTTTTATGCGATGCTAGCCTTATGAATATTGGCATCACTGATACCCCAATTGGCCGCATTGGCCTTGTCGAAGAAGACGGCATGATCACGCAACTTCTGTGGAATGCAGAAGCTACGGGCGCAGAAACCGCTATACTGCGCGAAGGCGCGCGCCAATTGATGGCCTATTTTAATCATGAGCTGACTGTGTTTGACCTGCCTCTTTGGGTGAAGGGTAGCAATTTTCAACGCGCCGTTTGCGATGCAATGTTCTCTATTCCTTTCGGTGATACAGTGACTTATGGCGATATTGCCAAGATTACTAAAACCCCTGCACAGGCCGTGGGAAATGCCTGCGGCGCCAATCCCATCCCTGTGATCATTCCATGTCACCGTGTTTTAGGCGCGAACGGTCTTGGTGGGTTTTCCGGGGCCGGGGGTGGGCTTAACGGTATCGAAATGAAAGTAACGTTATTAAAACATGAAGGGGCCGCGGGGCTTTTGATCTAAGGGATCTTTATGTTTACGGGTTTGCGCATTGTTTTGATCTTCGCCAACTCATGCTTTGGTGCTTCGTTGTTTGCCGCTGAATGCCCGAATGCCTCTGACCTTGATCAGGGGGTCGTGCTGCTAAGGAATGAGGCCCGGCTTACGTCGATTTTCACGAGAGACGGCGGGCTCCTCTCTGAAATTCGGCAGACACCGGCGCAGGTGATCTATGCGCGTTATCAACATCCTCTTCTGGTCTCAGAGCGCTGGGCAGAAGGGCGCGACGATTACATGACCGCGCAGTACGATGTCGCCGCAGCTGAGCTGGATAACCTCCGTCCCGGGCGCAGGATTGTCCGGGACGTAACCGTAACGCAGGCGGATGGGGCGAAGGTTGCGGGTCGCGTGACTTGGGTTGTTGAACGTTTCGACTATGTGACGATCGGAAACTGTAGATATAGTGTTCTACAATATCATGAGAAGTTGGCGCTTGAGGGCTATGATATGATCCGAACGGTTAAGTTTTTTGCCCCGGATGTTGGATTGGTTTTACGCTCGATTGCCGTAGATGTGAACTGGAAGGCCGTGCGAGATCTGCGATTTGACCAGATTTCAGCTTCGCAGCGTTAATCTGGCGTTACGGCCACAGACAACCCAAAATGTTGTCGTGATATTTTCGTCGCGTCTGTCCTGTATTGCTCAAATGTACTAGATTTATGGCAATTTCGGTTGCGCTGCTTCCATCCACCAGTATTTGGTCAGCCTAACTGTTTCGTTCACCCCGGGAGTGCCTGCATATGTCAGCCTTTATCTTTGTTTCCATCTTGTTGGCCGCACTTTTGCACGCGAGTTGGAACGCCCTGATTAAAACCGGCGACAATAAGTTGGCGGGTATGATGGTTATGGCCTTTGGTCATGGGATTATTGGTCTATTCACCATCATGACCCAACCCATGCCTGAGGGTGAGGTTTGGTTTTGGTTGTTGGGGTCAGCGATATTTCACACAGCTTACCAGTTTTTCCTCGGCTATGCTTATCAGCAGGGGGATCTGTCCCGCGTTTATCCCATCGCCCGTGGGGGTGCGCCGATGATCGTTTTGCTTGTGAATTGTATCTTTCTTGGCGAATACCTATCGTTTGCAACTTACCTTGGTATTGGGTTGCTTGGCCTTGGTATCGTTTTCATGGCTCGAGGTGTTTTCACATCCGGTGAATCTCGGAGAATGCTGCCCTTTGCAATTGGATCCGCCTTCGCTACGGCGGGGTATTCCATCGTTGATGGTCTTGGCGCACGTGCGATGGACAATGCAGTAGCATATGTCGGTTGGTTGTTTGTCATCGCAGCGGTCACATATCCGGCTTTGATGATCGGCGTGCATGGCACATCCATCTTGCGGATCAAACGCAAAACTTGGGTTACGGGTATGTGCGGCGCGGTGGCGTCTTATACGTCTTATATTATTGCAGTCTGGGCAATGACGCAGGCACCAATTGCCTTAGTCACAGCTCTGCGCGAAACATCCATTCTGTTTGCAGTTCTATTGGGGTGGCTGGTCTTTGGCGAAACAATGTCGCGCAACAAAGCACTCTCAGCCTTGTTGATCGTCGCTGGCGTGGTCATAACGCGGCTGTAGCGCTGGAGTTGCCTAAGTAGCACGCGCGGGGATTAGGGTCTGTACGATTCCCGCTAGCGCTAAGTAAATGCTGGTCACGATCAATCCCCACAACGCCCAGCTTTCCGGGTGGAAGTCTACGATTGCGGCCCAACCTGCACAACCGGTCCAAGCAATTGCCATCGGGGCCGTCACCAATCGCCAGCGTTCTGTGCGCATTGGGTGGACGAATTTCAAAGGCAGGAACATAGCTACAGAAAGCGCGAGTACAATGAACAAGATAACCTGCCAGCAAGGTGAGGTGGCAAATAAAACAAGGATCACCATATTCCAGCACCCAGGAAACCCTGAGAAAGAATTATCGTTTGTTTTCATGCGACTATCGGCGTAATATAGCGCGGATGTGAAGGTGATTACAATGATCGACAGCCAACCTGACCAGCCATCAAGTAGGCCAGATTTGAACAAAGCATAGGTCGGCACAAACACATATGTCAGATAATCAATGATCAGATCCAACAGTACACCGTCATAAATTGGCGCGTTGGTTTTCACGTTATAACGCCGCGCAAGTGGGCCGTCGACGCCATCAACCGCAAAGGCGACGACAAGCCAGACAAACATCAGGCTCCAGTTTTCATCAACAGCTGCAAGCATGGCAAGCATGGCAAAAACAGCCCCGGTCGCCGTGAGAAGATGTACGGAATATGCTTTGATTTTTTGGCTCATAGCCCCTCATGCCGCATTCAGGCACCGAAGGCAATCTCACATTTATTCAGGGGTTAATAGCGGGCAGCTAGGCAGTGCGCCACAGGCCTCAACCGCGAGGGTGCGACTTCTCATAGACCTCAAGCAAACGTGCGGTGTCCACTGCCGTATAGGCCTCGGTCGAGGCCAGAGACGCATGGCCGAGCAATTCCTGAATGGTGCGTAAATCGCCACCTGCGCTTAGCAGATGGGTGGCAAATGAATGGCGCATGGCGTGGGGTGTCACGCTAGCAGGAAGGCCCAATTGCATCCGCACGGCTGCTAGGGTTTTCTGCACTTGCCGCGCAGATAGTGGCCCGCCGCGCACGCCGCGAAACAGAGCATCCTCTGAAGGGGTCGCGCCGGGCCAAGTCGCCACATATCGGGCCACGGCCTGTTGCGCGGTGGGGATCACGGGTACAATCCGTTCTTTGTCCCCCTTGCCGCGGATGTGCAATTTGTCTGAGAGCGGCACATCGGAAAACTGCAGACTCAACGCCTCGGAAATCCGTAGGCCACAACCATAAAGCAGGGTCAATACGGCCACGTCGCGGGCTTGCACCCAGGGTTCCTCGGATTGCATTGCTGCCGTCTGCAAAACGGCCTTCGCAGCGTCTTTCGCCAGTGGGCGCGGCAGTTTATTGTGAAATTTTGGCGCGCGCGTCATCATCACGGCAGTTGCATCAAAATCTTCGCGTTCAGAAAGCCAGCGGTAAAAGCTTTTTACGGCAGACAGTTCTCGTGCCAGTGAGCGGGCGGCAATCCCGCGCCCTTTTTCATGTGCCATGAATGAGCGCATATCAGTCACCGAAATATCGCGCAGCATTTCAATCCCACGCACGTCTTCCATGTGGTTGGAAAGAAACGAAAAAAATGTCAGTAGGTCGGTCTGATACGCTTTGCGCGTGTTCTCGGATATCCGGCCAAGTGCATTGTCGGTGGTTAACCAACGTTCCAGAAGGTCGGATAATGCAGGTGCAATTATATGCTTATCCAGTTCCGCACTCTTGCGGGTCATGCCAGCCAGCGTCGCATGGAACGTTCAAAAACACCGGCAAAAAATGTCAGTAAATCGGCGGCTTGGTTCGCTTGAAAATGATTGGGATCTTTCGCTCCCATCAGCAGCATTCCGGGAAGTTTTCCTGGGCCGAAATCAAGATGCATCGCCGCTTCAGAACGGATTGCACCATCTGCGTTCAGATAAAGCCAATCTGCCCCTTCATCAACAGCGCGCAGGGTCACTTTGCGTTGCGTTCCCTCACTCATATTGCCCAGATAGTTAGAGATAACCCCAGGCGCGGCGGCGGTTAGAATTGCCCCAACACGATCAAGCGAAGCGTCGGTTTCTTCCTGATGGGTTTCCAACACCAAACGTACAGAATCCACACGCAAAATTTCAGAAACCTCGCCACCTAGGTTCAACAAGAATTCTTCAAAACTGATTGGGTCGAGCATTCTAAGAATGGCGCGCTGAACCTGATTAGTGCCTGCAAGGTTCTCGTAAGCCGCTGAAATCACGGTCTGATGTGTGTCTTCCAACCGATCAAGGCGCGCTTCCAAGCGTTCCATCGCAAGGGATCGTAGATCAACCACATTGCCGCCCATTCGACCTTCATCAGCGCGGATCAATGCGCGCATAACATCGGGATCTTCTAGAACCATTTCTGGCGTAGAGATGATTTTTTCACGCAGAATTTCTGCGCTCTCAGCTGGATTGCTCATACCGGTTACTGCACTCGATTGTTTGGTTTTTTCTGTTTATAGCAAGAGTAACGCAAAATTTATAGATTTTTTTGTAGAACCATCACATGCGATACGCAACGACGGGGCAGGGGGCCGCATCATCTTGACAGAACCGAGTTTTTTTCCTGAAGGTGGTTTGATTTCTGTTCTAACAGCAGAGCCAATCAATCGGTTTCTCGACTATAAAGCGCCTGAAGGTGGTTGTTTTGTTGGTGCATTCGTTGAAGTGCCCTTGGGACCAAGGAAAGTATTAGGCGTGGTTTGGGGGCTGGGCGAAGGCCGCTTTAACCCAGCGAAAATACGCGCGGCGTCACGGGTGGTGGACGTTGCGCCGATGCGTGATGAGATGCGTGATTTCCTGATGCGCGCTGCGGATTACACGTTAACTCCTCTGTCACAAATGTTGCGCTTGGCCACCCGTGCGCCTGGCCTGATGAGCCCGCCCTCCATGCGCAAAATCTATCGGCTTGGCACTGGCATGCCAGATCGCGTGACTGATGCCCGCACCCGGGTACTGCAGGTGCTGGAAGATCACGGCGGGGCTTCGTTTACGTTGAAAGAGCTTGCTGACCTAGCTGACACAGGCCCGACCGTGGTGAAAGGGCTTGTGAAGCAGGGGGTTGTGCAAGAGGTGGATGCACCGCGTGATGTGCCTTTCCCCCGCCTTAACCCCGATCTTGGCGGCATCATCCTGTCGCCCGAACAGGCCGAAGCATCTGCTGCGCTTTGTGGCCATGTTGAAAGCGGGCGTTACAACACGACCCTGCTGAAAGGCGTAACCGGATCCGGCAAAACTGAAACCTATATGGAAGCGATTGCCACCTGTTTGCGCAAGGGGCGCCAAGCGTTGGTTCTGCTGCCAGAGATTGCTCTGACCGCTGAATTTCTCACCCGTGTTCAAGCGCGTTTTGGGGCGCGCCCGGCGGAATGGCATTCTGGTGTGACCATGACCGATCGCCGCCGCACTTGGCGCATGGTGGGAGAGGGTGGTGCGCAGCTTGTCGTGGGGGCAAGATCCTCCCTGTTTTTGCCGTTTCGCGACCTTGGATTGATCATTGTTGATGAAGAACATGATGGATCTTACAAGCAAGAAGAGGGCGTATTATATAACGCTCGAGACATGTCAGTTTTGCGCGCAAGCCTTTGCTCTGCTTCAGTTATTCTTGCATCAGCCACGCCATCTCTTGAGACTTGGAGCAATGCACAAAGCGGCAAATATACCCGTGTTGATCTAACGGCACGTTATGGTGTCGCAGAAATGCCGGACATGCGTGCGATTGATATGCGTCAGGAAAAACTGCCCGCCAGTCACTGGATTTCACCGACTCTAGCTAAGGCGGTTGATGCGAGATTGGAGGCGGGTGAACAGGCGCTGCTGTTCATAAATCGACGCGGCTATGCCCCGACCACTGTGTGCCGTGCTTGTGGGCAACAAATTGGCTGTGACTTTTGTGATGCGCGTATGGTTGAACATCGTTTTCAGAAACGCTTGATATGCCACCAATGCGGCGAAAGTAAACCAGTGTCAGATGCCTGCCCATCTTGCGAAGTCGAAGGTAAAATGGCCCCCGTCGGTCCAGGTGTTGAACGCCTTGCAGAAGAAGTTGCCGAACGTTTTCCCGATGCACGTATAGCCATTCTATCTTCGGACCTATTTGGATCTGCACGCGCCTTAAAGGAACGCATCGAAAGCATCGCTGCGGGCGAAGCGGACATCATTGTTGGAACTCAATTGGTTGCGAAAGGTCACAATTTTCCCCTGCTTACACTTGTGGGGGTGATTGATGCAGATCTCGGCTTACAGGGATCGGACCTTCGCGCTGCGGAACGCACATTCCAATTGATGCGCCAGGTCGCAGGTCGCGCGGGCCGGGCCGAAAAACCGGGCGTGGCACTGCTTCAAACCTTTCAGCCGGAACATCCGGTGATCCGCGCTATTTTATCTGGTGATGAGGAAGGGTTTTGGCGCGCGGAATGTGGGGAACGTCAACAGGCCGCCGTACCGCCGTTTGGCCGTTTGGCCGGCATCATTCTATCGGCGGAAGACGCACAACAGGTGTTCGAATTTGCCGGTGAAATGGCGCGCCGTGATGGGCCTCTTCAAGCTATTGGTGCACAGGTCTTTGGCCCGGCACCAGCGCCGATTTCGCGTGTACGTGGGCGACATAGGGTACGCATGCTGATCAAGTGCGACAAGGGCGCGCCGATGCAGCGTGCGATCTCGCAATGGATCGAGCAGTTCCGCGTGCCCAATGCAATCCGCCTTTCTGTAGATATCGACCCCGTGAACTTCTTCTGAAATACGCATCGATTTCATCTTGCCACAATTAATCCTGGGGTGTCCCGCAGGGGCGGGGGCTGGCCCTTCCGGCCCTGATCGCACGCTACGGTCAGGGCAACTTAACCTGTTACAGGCAATTTTCCGGGGATCTCGATTGCCGGGATTATTACCCCCGGAGCATATTTGGAAACAGTGGCTCTTTTTGTCTATCGAGAGTGGCGAAAGCTTTCTCACGGGTGTATTTGCGCTAGGCATACTTCTGCGTATAGGTGGCGCCGTCACCTAACTTACTGACATTCCTTCTATTCTAAGCGCCGAGGCAACCGCATGAGGCTGGGGTGATATACGGGGGGGCGGCGTGGCTGCACAGAACCACAAAACCTTTGCGCAGGTGCTTCCCCTTTCCCTTTGCGCAATTCCCGCGTATGGCGGAAGGCATGAAAACCGTGACCCTCTCTGAAGCGCAAAACCTGCCGTTCTGGCGCAGGCCAATAACGCTGTTGTTCCTCATGGCCGCTGCCATGCCTGTGGCCTTTTCGACTTGGTCGGCGCTGCTTAATAACTTCGTGATCGATTACGCGAATTTCACCGGTAAAGAGATTGGCCAGCTGCATTCTGTGCGCGAAATTCCTGGCTTTCTTGCCATTGGTGTCATCGCCATTTTGATGTTTATGCGTGAACAAGTGCTTGGAATTGTTTCGCTGCTGATGTTGGGCGTCGCGACCGCGATCACCGCGCAATTTCCCAGCTATGGCGGTATTCTGACGATCACCATGCTGAGCTCTATCGGGTTCCACTATTACGAAACTGTCAATCAGTCCCTGCAATTGCAATGGATCGAAAAGTCAAAAGCCCCTCAAACCCTAGGGTGGATCAGCGCCGCCGGATCTGCCGCCACCGCAGCCGCATATGTGCTGATTGTGTTGACTTGGAAGACCTTCGATTTGTCGTATAACTTCGTTTATATGATGTCCGGCGGACTGACAGCGGCGGTCGCGATTTTCGCTTTCTTCGCCTATCCGCAATTCGAAGCCCCGCATCCCCAGAAAAAACAATTGATCCTGCGCAAACGCTATTGGTTGTATTACGCATTGCAATTCTTTGCCGGTGCGCGCCGCCAAATTTTTGTCGTATTCGCGGGCTTTATGATGGTCGAATTATTTGGCTTTAAAGTGCATGAGATTACCGCGCTGTATTTAATCAACCTCGTTGCAAACATGATTTTTGCGCCGATGATGGGGAAACTTGTTGCGAAATGGGGCGAACGTCGGGCTTTGCTGTTTGAATACGCGGGCCTAATTGTTGTTTTCCTTTCTTATGGCGGAATCTATTTCTTTGGGTGGGGCGTTCTAATTGCCTGCGCACTTTATGTGATTGACCATATGTTCTTTGCTTTGGCTTTCGCGTTGAAAACCTATTTCCAAAAAATCGCGGATCCCAGTGATATTGCCCCCACCGCTGCGGTTGCCTTTACGATCAACCATATCAGCGCCGTTTTCCTACCGGTATTGCTCGGGCTACTGTGGGTGATTTCTCCGGCTGCGGTCTTTATCTTTGCTGCGGGCATCGCCTGCGGTAGCTTGACCCTAGCCATGCTTATCCCTCGTCACCCTGAACCGGGTCACGAAACCATCTTTGCGGCACGTGTCGCGCAACCTGCTGAATAACGGACGTTACCTATGCCAACTTTCACTGCCTTCACTACCCTTTCTGATAAAGCTCAAGCTGAGGCATTGGGGGAAGCGTTAGAACGCCTAAGCCCTGAACCCACGGGCGTCGGCGTTTTTGAGGTTGAGGACGGTTCTGGCCTGCAAGAAGTTGGTGGCTATTTCATTGAGGCCCCGGACGAGGCCGGCTTGGCCCTGCTGGCGGTGGCTTTTGGCGCGAAACCCTTCGTAATCTCTGAGCTTCCAGATACGGATTGGGTTGCGCATGTGCGCCGTGAATTGGCCCCGGTCGAAGCTGGCCGTTTCTTCGTTTACGGTAGTCACGATGCCGATAAGGTGCCTGCGGATTGCGAACCCCTGCTGATCGAAGCGGCCATGGCCTTTGGCACCGGCCACCACGGAACCACATTGGGCTGCTTGAGGGCGTTGGATCGTTTGATCGAAAATGGCTTTCACGCGAAAAATTGTATTGATGTTGGCTGTGGCACGGCAGTTTTGGCCATGGCAGCCGCACGAACCTGGCCGGAAAATGTACGCGCCAGCGATATTGATCAACAAGCGGTGGATGTTGCGCTCGCCAATGTTAAAGCGAATGATTTGACGGGACGTGTTGCCTGTATTGAGGCGGCCGGCTTTGCTCATGATGAAATTGAAAATGCAGCACCCTATGATTTGGTATTTGCCAATATTCTGAAAGCCCCGCTTATTGGTCTTGCGCCTGATATGGCCGAATTCATCGCCCCTAGTGGATATGCGATTCTTTCTGGAATCCTGAATGAACAGGCCGATGAAGTGATTTCTGTTTATGCCAAAAATGGCATTAATCTAATTGATCGTACCGAAATTGTGGAGTGGACAACGCTGATTCTGCAAAAAAGCTAGTTAATTTAGGAGTGATTCAGATTGCGATAATGCCTTGCCTTATTTTTGCCTTATTTGCACCTGAAAATAGGCTAATTATCTATTTTTTTGTTGGTGGAGGTGAAAATGCTGGAGTTTCAGTCTGAACCATTTGATGAACGCCTAGGCCGTATTGCCAAACGGCACAGGAAATTGGCGCACGGTTATGTCAATCAATTGGGGAGCGATGGGCTTATTACTGCCCGCCCCGTACGACGCTTTCGGTTTCCATGGAAATTTATGATTGTGACTGCCGCGTTTTGCCTGCTCGTTAAAGGGGCAACCTTTGCCGCTTTGGGTGAGGCGACGTATTCACAGCGGGTTGCGACGCTTTCGCAGGGCAGCGTTGCAGAACGTGCCGGCGCCTTTTTGATGCAAGCGGATCCTGTGACGCATTGGGTTGCTGGGGTGATGCACCCTATATTCGCACGTGACGTGCCCGTGGAAGAAGCCGTAACAAACGCCGTCGCCGCAGAAAGCTAAGCGGCACTCAAAACACCACCCAATCACATAAAAAACGCCCGCTTCCAAATGGACCGCGGGCGTTTTTATATTTGCGACCTGTTTCACCAGGGAGGATGGTTCAGGTCGCGCAGTCTTTACATAGCGGCTGTATTCTTAGCGTTTCATCTTACGCGCAACAGCTTCGATGTCGCTGCGGTCGATGCCGATGTCAGCAAGCTCGTGGTCGCTGAGCGCGGACAAGGACCTGCGTGTGATGCGTGTTGCGTTCCAAGCTTGGAAGCCTGCGAATGCGACACGCATGGTCTCAGCGAACCCACCGAAGGGTTGAGTGACGACCGCGGAGCGGGTGTGATCAATAACTGCCATCTGTCTATTCCTTCAGATTGGGACGCGAATGACGCGTTGTTTCTGTGATGTCATTTAGAAGCGGAGTCCCAATTCGACAAGCGCGATTTGTGCATGGCTTTTATGCAATTTTTGCATAGGTCTCACGGGTGTTTCCCCCTTTTAAATAAGGGGGTAATTGTTTTGGTCGGAATCCGTCGGTCCTAGAATTCTGAATGTCGGTTTTAGGTCGATTTTGTGACATTTGGGCCGGCTAGTGGGTAATGTGTCCGTTTTGTAATTGGCAAATGTTCGCGTTTCGTGCTACTCGAAGAAAAGCGAATAAAACTGTATGGGGCGGCAAAATGCGTGTTTTAGGCATCGATCCAGGGCTGCGAAACCTTGGTTGGGGAATGATTACGGTGGAGGGAAGCCGACTCACCCATATCGCCAATGGCATTTGCCACTCAACGGGTACTGATTTGGGCGTGCGTTTGTTGTCGCTGTTTGATCAACTGTCTGAGGTTATTGAAACCTATCTGCCTGACACCGCCGCTGTTGAAAAAACCTTCGTCAACAAAGACGGAGCGGGCACCCTGAAGCTTGGCCAGGCACGCGGCATCGCAATGCTGGTGCCCGCACGTGCCGGATTGTCGATCGGTGAATACGCCCCGAACTCGGTCAAGAAATCTGTTGTAGGTGTTGGTCACGCCGATAAGAACCAAGTCGAACATATGGTTAAAATGCAGCTTCCGGGCGTGAAAATCGCCGGACCGGATGCCGCTGATGCGCTCGCCATCGCGATGTGCCACAGTTATCATATGCAATCTTCTGGCCGGATTGAGGCCGCATTACAAAAGGCAGCCCAATGATCGGACGTATCGCAGGCATTCTGAATTACCGTACCCAAGATCACGTGCTGATAGATGTGCGTGGGGTTGGCTATCTCGTCTATGTTTCTGATCGCACCATGGCGTCGCTGCCCGCTTTGGGCGAAGCTTGCGCGCTTTATACAGAACTTCTGGTGCGCGAAGACAACCTGCAACTTTTTGGTTTCCTCAGTCTGCAAGAAAAGGAATGGCATCGTCTGTTGATCTCGGTGCAGGGCATCGGCGCGAAGGCCTCTATGGCGATCCTTGGCACCCTTGGCCCCAATGGTATTGGCCGCGCAATCGCGCTTGGGGATTGGAATGCCGTCAAGGCGGCCCCTGGTGTTGGGCCCAAAATCGCGCAACGTGTGGTGAATGAACTGAAAGACAAAGCCCATGCCGTGATGGCGCTTGGCACCGTCACCGAAAGCGACTCGGTGGTGGAACGAGATGATGATATGGTGGTTGAGGTCACGTCCAAGCCGCGCAAAGCTAAAGCAGCGCCCCAAGCGGCAAACGCCAATGCGCAGGCCGATGCACTGTCGGCGCTTGGCAACCTTGGCTATGGGCCTGGTGATGCGGCTTCCGCCGTGGCGCAGGCTGCGGGCGAAACACCGGACTCCAATACCGCGACCCTGATCCGCGAAGCGCTGAAGCTTCTGGCCCCCAAAGGATAAACCATGGAACAGCCAGATCCCAACCTGCGTCCAGCTCCGCTGGAAGGCGAGGCCAAACCCGAATTTGATCGCGCCATGCGCCCGCAAATGCTTGACGATTTTATCGGTCAGGCAGAAGCACGTTCAAACCTCAAGATCTTCATCGAAAGTGCGCGTCGCCGGGGCGAACCCATGGATCACGCGTTGTTTCATGGCCCACCTGGCCTAGGCAAAACCACTCTGTCACAGATTATGGCGCGAGAACTTGGCGTAAACTTCCGCATGACCTCTGGCCCTGTTTTAGCGAAAGCGGGTGATCTTGCCGCGATCCTTACCAACCTCGAGGCGCGGGACGTGTTGTTCATCGATGAAATCCACCGTCTCAATCCAGTGGTCGAAGAAATCCTTTATCCCGCGCTGGAAGACTTTGAGCTTGATCTGGTGATTGGCGAAGGACCCGCCGCGCGCACGGTGCGCATTGAACTGCAACCCTTTACGCTGGTCGGCGCGACCACGCGGCTTGGCCTATTAACCACGCCTCTGCGTGATCGTTTTGGCATTCCGGTGCGGTTGCAATTTTATACCACCGAAGAATTGCATGAAATTGTCACCCGTGGTGCGCGCAAAATGGGGGTGGAGGCCAGTCCCGCTGGTGCCCTGGAAATCGCCAAACGCGCTCGTGGCACCCCACGTATCGCCGGGCGTTTGTTGCGCCGCGTCGTTGATTTTGCGGTGGTCGAATCCGATGGCCGCATCACCCAAGAGGTCGCTGATGGTGCTCTGAAACGTCTGGGCGTTGATCACCTTGGCCTTGATGGCGCTGACCGTCGGTATCTGCGTTTGATCGCAGAAAACTATCAGGGCGGGCCAGTTGGTGTGGAAACTATGTGCGCGGCCCTGTCAGAAAGCCGCGATGCGTTAGAAGACGTGATTGAGCCCTACCTTTTGCAGCAAGGTTTGATCCAACGCACCCCACGAGGACGTATGCTGGCGCAAAAAGCTTGGACACATCTTGGTATGGCTGCACCAGAAACCGCCCCCATACGCGGCCCAGTGCCGGATCTGTTTGATGACTGAATGGATATTGCTCTCGTCAAAATATTCTTAGAAGAGGGATTGAGCCTCGGCCCCGCGCCATTTAGGTCTTTGTTAACGTAAACGGGGGCCGCCATGACATCGGACGACATCGAAAAGCTATTCACGCGCAGCAACGGCGACTATGTATTCGCCCGCTGGGGCCGCCCGATTGTGCCTGTGGTGTTTGGTGTGGATGACGCTACGGTTTCCGTTCTCAAGGGCGCGGTAGAGGCGATTGTTACCCTTGCCGGGCATAGCATGGAAGAGATGGACCCAGAACTGGGCACCAACTTGATGATCTTCTTCATTCAAGATTGGGCAGAGCTGTCGGAGACCCCGAATATGGATCAACTGATCCCCAACCTGCCTGATGTCGTCGCCCGCCTACAAGCCGCCAACGCCAGCCAATATCGTGCTTTCCGGTTTGATGATGACAATGCTATTCAGGCCTGCTTTGCCTTCGTGCGCATGGATGATGCCTTAGCCGACCTGCCCGCCGAAACCATTGCATTGTCAATGATGGTACAGGCGATTGTGCTATGGTCCGATCAGGCGTTTAATGATATGTCGCCGCTGGCGAGTTTGCCGGATGGGAACACCATCCTGAAACCCGAAATCTCGGGCATTATCACAGCGGCCTATGATGCGACCATGCCTGCCGCCGCCCGAAGCCGCAGTCACGCGCTGCGTCTTGCCGCACGTCTTGGTTTGCCGATTGGAAAAGCGCATTAGGGGAAGAGCATGAACCACCAATTCTTCCTGCGCGTCTATTACGAAGACACCGATCTAGCGGGCATCGTCTATTACGCCAACTACCTGAAATTTATTGAGCGCGCCCGCAGTGAATACGTACGCACCCTTGGGATTGACCAAGTTGCGTTGAAATCGCAGGGGCATGTTTTTGCCGTGTCACGCGTTGAGGCCGATTATATGCAGCCCGCGAAATTTGACGATGAGCTGACAGTTATCACCGAAATAACCAAGATCACAGCGGCGCGTTTAATCCTGCGCCAACAGGTGATGCGCGATGAAATCTTGTTATTTGACGCTCTTGTCACCTTGGTTTTCCTTGATGACACGGGCCGCCCACAACGCCTTCCGGCAGCTTTTCGCGCATAATCCGTGCAAATTTCGCGCTTTATCGCGGGGCGCAGCGGTACCATTCGCCTTTCCTCTGTTTTTTTTCTTAATGTTGTATTAGGGTTTCGGCCAAGCAGAGCCGTCAAAAGATGGCCATAACAAAAGAGCAGGCATATGGAAAACGAACTTCTTTCTGCAGCGCAGGAGATTGATTTCTCACTGTGGGCACTGTTTGCGCGGGCGACATTGACCGTCAAACTTGTGATGATCATGCTGATCGTGGCCTCCTTCTGGAGCTGGGCGATTATCGTGCAAAAAATTATGGCCTATCGTAAGAGCCGGGCAGAGGCGGCGGTGTTTGACCGGGCGTTCTGGTCGGGCGAACCCTTGGATGAGCTGTTTGACAAAATCGGCGCAAATCCCGTTGGGTCGTCGCAAAAGGTCTTCGCGGCGGGCATGACCGAATGGCGTCGCAACCTGCGTCAAGACGGTGGGTTTATTGCCGGAGCGCAGTCGCGCATTGATCGATCCATGGATGTGGCGATTGCGAAAGAAAGCGAAGATCTGACGTCGGGCTTGAACTTCCTTGCGACTGTTGGTTCCACCGCGCCATTCGTCGGATTGTTCGGGACCGTCATGGGCATCATGAACGCGTTTATCGAAATTGCCGCCCAACAAAATACCAACCTTGCGGTTGTTGCACCGGGTATTGCAGAAGCGCTTTTGGCAACGGGCCTTGGCCTTCTTGCGGCGATTCCCGCCGTGATTTTCTACAACAAACTGTCCAGCGATAGTGATCGCATCATTGCTGGGTACGAGGCTTTCGCAGACGAATTCGCAACCATCCTATCGCGCGAGCTGGATAGTTGATATGGGCGCAGGTGTCGTGAAATCTGGCGCTGATGGGGGCGGTCGCCGTCGCCGTCGCTCTGGCCGTGGCAAGAGCCATGTGATGTCCGAAATCAACGTTACGCCCTTTGTCGATGTGATGCTGGTGCTGTTGATCATCTTCATGGTGGCCGCGCCGTTATTGACCGTTGGGGTGCCGGTGAAATTGCCTGAAACCTCGGCCTCTGCCTTGCCGACGGAACAGGAAGAACCTCTGACTATTACCTTGACCACTGATGGGCTGATTTTGTTGCAAACTTCTGAAGTTCAGCGTGAAAATCTAATCACCCGTCTGCGTGCCATTGGGGTAGAACGTGAGAGCCAACGGGTGTTTTTGCGTGCCGACAGTGCCGTGCCTTACGGGAGTGTTGCGCAGATTATGGGTGCTTTGCAGGCCGGTGGCTTCAACCAAATCAGCTTTGTGCATGATACTGGTGGGCCTTCACTAAATGAAACGCTTTCAAACGGGTCAGGCGGGTAAACGGCATGAAGGTCGGTTACTGGATATCGGGTCTGGGTCATGGCGCCCTGATTTTGTGGCTTCTGTTTGGGGGTTTTTTCCTGCGCCCTGAAAAGCCAGAGTTTTCCGTGACCGATGTTGCCTTTATCTCTGAAGCTGATTTTCAAGCGATGCAGGATCCTGCTGCCGCAACTGAGACTGCGCTGGAAATAAGTCCCGTGCCAGAGCCGGGCCCAGAGTCAATTCCTGAGCCTGAGCCTGAGCCTGAGCCTGAGCCTGAGCCGGAACCAACGCCAGAGCCTACTCCTGCGACAACACCCTCTGTCGAGCCCGTGACAGAACCTGAACCAGAAGCCCCCGCGCGAGAACCCAATCCAGTGTCACTTGGCCCAGAGCAGCCAGTGGAAACCCAGCCCGAGGCGACGCCAGATGAGCGAGTGGTGCCAGAGGCAAATGAAATTATTAGACCAACCCCAGTGGTAGAACCCGAACCTGAAGTGGACGTGGCGGAAGAGGTGATCGAGGAGGTCACACAAACCCCAGACGTCACAACCGAACCCGTTCCCGTGGTTGAGGTGGCTTCTACAACCTTGGATGACGGCGGCTACGAAATTGTGCCGGAACAGGTCGAAGCCCCGACATATGCGCCTGTGACCTCAAAAGTCCCACAATTGCGCCCCGCACGTCCGGCTCCCACGCCGGAACCGGTTGAAGACCCCGTGCCGACAGTGCAAGTGGAAGAGGTGGCTGATCCGCTCGCTGATATTATCAACAACGCGGTGGTCGAGGCGAACGAAACCCCGACGGCCCCCAGTGGTCCGCCACTGACCTCAGGAGAGCGGGATGGCTTGCGCCGCCAGATTCATGCGTGTTGGAACACCGGCGCGATTTCTTCAGCCGCTGAGCGGGTGGTGATTAAAGTACACTTCTCATTGAGCCGTGAGGGTAAGATTGCGGGCGATGTGACCCTTGCATCTTGGGAGGGCGGGGATCGCTCTGCCGCGCAGATTGCCTTTTCTGCGGCTCGACGTGCGATCATCCGTTGCGGAGCGCGGGGCTATGATATGCCCACAGACAAGTTCGATCACTGGCGCGATATTGAGGCCAACTTTGACGCCAGCGGGATGCGCCGATGATACAAATATTCGAAGAGACCTTGGACCAAAACTGGCCGGAAACCGCCGCCCGTTGCCTTATAGCGGCTCGTGCATTGAAATTACCACCAACCCGGAGAGAATGGGGCTGAGATGACATATAAGAGTAAATTTACCATGCGCCTGTTGGCACTTCTATTTTTCAGTCTAAGCGCACTCGCAGCACAAGCGGAACGTCTGGTTATTGATCTGAGCAATCCACGGGTGGAACCTGTGCCGCTGGCTATCCCCGCCTTTATTGCGGAAAATGGGGCGGCGTCTGATTATGCACAGCAGATCGCGCAAATCGTTGCAGCCGATTTGACTGGAACAGGTCTGTTTCGTCAGGTTAGCCAAGATGCGTTCATCAGTAATATCACGAGCTTTGAGGCCCCCATACAATATCCTGATTGGCGTGCAATCAATGTGGAAGGGCTGATCACGGGCGGGGTTTCTGTGTCTGATGATGGCCGTGTGACGGTGAAATTCCGTGTCTATGATGTCGCTACGGGTGCCGAACTTGGATCAGGTTTGCAACTGGGCGGTACAACTGCGTCTTGGCGCCGTTTGGCGCATAAGGTCGCTGATACAGTGTATTCCCGCATCACCGGCGAGGGCGCTTATTTCGATAGCCGTGTTGTCTACGTTGCTGAAAACGGCCCCAAAGATAACCGCCGCAAACGTCTTGCCGTGATGGATTATGATGGCGCGAACTTGCAGTATCTGACGGATAGTTCCTCAATTGTGCTTGCGCCACGTTTCTCTCCCACGGGTGATCGCGTGTTGTACACATCCTATGAGACCGGCGTGCCGCGGATATTCCTGCTCGATGTGGGGTCCGTTCAACGCCGTGCGATTGGTGTACAAGATGGTGCGATGACCTTCGCGCCGCGTTTTGGCCCCAATGGCAACACCGTTGTGTTTTCGTCATCCAGTGGTGGCAATACGGATATTTTCACCATTGATCTACGCACTGGTGCGCGGGCGCGTTTAACATCGGCCCCGTCAATCGAAACCTCGCCTAGTTTCTCGCCGGATGGTCGCCAGATCGTATTTGAAAGCGACCGTTCTGGATCGCCGCAATTATACGTAATGTCGGCTGAAGGGGGCGAAGCCCGCCGGATCAGTTTTGGTAATGGCCGCTATGGCACCCCGGTGTGGTCGCCACGTGGTGATTTGATCGCCTTCACCAAGCAAAATGATGGTCGTTTCCACATTGGTGTGATGCGCACGGACGGATCGGAAGAACGTCTGTTGACTGTGTCTTTCCTAGACGAAGGCCCAACCTGGTCACCCAATGGTCGCGTGATTATGTTTATGCGCGAAACTGCTGGCGCTGATGGGCAGGCGGCATTGTATTCCGTTGATATTTCCGGGCGTAATCTGCGTCGGGTAAACACCGAAGGGGCGGGCTCTGATCCGGCCTGGTCACCGCTGCTTCCATAAGTTTCCAATTGCTGAATTGGGTGCTATGGTGGCGAAAAATAGTAACAGGTAAATATGCTGGCGAAATGACTGGCCACAGACACAGAGGCGAAGAGCATGATGATGAAAACAACTAAAATTGCAGCGATGCTGCTGTTGGCTGGCGCGCTTTCGGCTTGTTCCAATGCTGATCGTTTTGGTGCTGGCGGGTTGAATGGTGCGGGCAACGGTATTGATGGCGGCAGCGTGAATGATCCGCGCTCCGTGGCCTATTTCCAACAGAGCGTTGGTGATCGGGTGCTATTCATGGTTGATCAGTCCACCCTGACCGATCAGGCGCGCACTGTATTGGCAGGGCAGGTACAATGGTTGCTGCAAAATCCAGAATACACCGCCCGTGTTGAAGGTCATGCGGATGAGCAGGGCACACGCGAATATAACCTTGCGCTTGGCGCCCGTCGCGCGAATGCGGTTAGCGAATATCTGGTCTCTCAAGGGGTCTCCTCTGCGCGGGTGAATACGGTTTCATTCGGCAAAGAGCGCCCACTTGAAATTTGCTCGAACGAGAGCTGCTATGCGCAGAATCGCCGCTCTGTCACGGTTGTCGGGGCTGGTACTCCAACCAGCTGATCCCACATATTTGGGAACAGGGAGATCTGATATGTTACGTTTCACTTTTGTCGCTGGCGCTATGGCGTTGATGGTATCTGTATCGTCTTTGGCGGTGCAGGCCCAAGATCGCGAACAAACCCTTGCAGACATCCGTCAGGAAATGTCTGTGCTATATGTTGAAGTTCTGCGCTTAAAGCGTGAACTTTCGACAACCGGGGGGCCGACGACAAATGTGGGAGGGAACTCTCCGCTGGAACGCATTGATGCGATGGAAGCGGTGTTGCAACGACTGACAGCGCGCACTGAGGAAATGGAATATAAGATCAACCAAATCGCAACCGTTGGTGGCAATCAGATTGGCGATTTGGAATTCCGTCTTTGTGAACTTGAAACCAACTGTGATCTTGGCAGCTTGTCTGAGGGTACGACGTTGGGCAGGATCGATTCAGTGTCTGTGCCGTCTGTGGTGTTGACCCCAACCCGCAACGACGGGTTGGAACTCGCCATTGGTGAAAAGGCCGATTTTGAGCAGGCACAGGCCACACTTGAGAGCGGCGAATTCAGTACAGCTGCTGAACAGTTTGGTCGTTTTGTCGAGAACTATCCAGGCAGTCCCTTGTCGGCGCAGGCCTATTTCTTCCAAGGTGATGCCTATGAAAATCTAGGCGACACACGCCCGGCAGCACGCGCATATTTGGATAGTTTTAGTTCAGCCCCAGATGGCGACACAGCACCACAATCGCTGTATAAAGTTGGGACAACCCTGCGTGATCTGGGCCAAACGGCCGAGGCATGTCAGATGTTTGACCAAGTTGGTGTGCGCTTTCCTGGCTCAACCGTGATGCAAGAGGCGCAAAACGCGCGTCAAAATATGGGCTGCCTCTAAACCTGCCAAAATAGCCGTAAGGATGTGCCGTGAGCGCTGACAGTGATTTTCTGAAGTTTCAATTCAACTCTGCCATAGCCTCTGAAGCGCCGGGGCGTATTGGTATTGCGTGTTCCGGTGGCGGGGATTCTCTTGCGCTGCTGCGGTTAGCGGTGGATTACGCTCGTGAAAATGGCGCGGAATTACACTGTATCACTGTCGATCACGGCTTGCGTAGCGGGTCTGATGCTGAGGCGGAAGGCGTTACGCTGATCTGTCAGGGGCTTGGTATCCCACATGAAATTACGCGCTGGACCAATTGGGACGGGCAGGGGAACCTGCAAGATGAAGCGCGGCGCGCGCGTTACGGGATGATTGCCGATTTTGCGCAACGTCTGGAACTTGATTTGATCTGCCTTGGCCATACCTCCGATGACCAAGCTGAAACCGTGTTGATGCAAATTGCGCGTTCTGCGGGTGTCGATGGCCTCGCCGCGATGGCCCCTAAACGGGATCATCTTGGCGTGACCTGGCTGCGCCCTCTGTTGCAAACGAGGCGCAAAGATTTGCGTGGTTTCTTATTGGAAATCGGTCAGGAATGGGTTGATGACCCTTCCAATGAGGATGAACGGTTCGATCGGATCAAAGCCCGTAATATCCTCGAAGCCCTCGCGCCACTTGGGGTTTCCACCGAAAAGCTTTGTACGCTCGCGGGTAATATGGCGGATGCGCGTCATGCGCTAAATCAACAAGTCTGGCACTTTGCGGGCGACGTAGCTTTGGTGCAGGAAGGCGATGTTTTACTACACCGTGAAAACCTTATGCGCGGCCATTTTGAGACCCGCCGCCGGTTGTTACGCCACGCATTAACTTGGGTATCTGCCAGCGATTATGGCCCGCGGCAACGCGAAATCATGAACCTTTTTAAAGCCATTAAAGAAGAACGCACCGCAACCCTTGCCGGTTGCCTGATTGCAATTGAAAATGATCGCATCCGTATTTCACGTGAATTTAGCGCCGTTGCGAATTTGCAGACTGCACCGGGTGAGTTGTGGGACAATCGCTGGCGCTTGACACCGAATGAGAGCGATGCAACTGGCGTGACCATCCGGGCGCTTGGAGAAGAGGCCCTGCAGCTTTGCCCCGATTGGCGCGAAACCGGTCTTTCGCGGGCGTCAACAATAGCATCCCCTGCTGCGTTTCGGGGTGATGCACTGCTTGCAGCCCCACTTGCGGGGTTAAACAATGGCTGGAGTGCCGAAAATGCCTGCGGCGAAAAGGATTTCTTTAACTCTCTGGTATCTCATTGAAGATCAGTAGCAGGCGACCTATTTTAAATGTGGGCCTGTCAGGTTATGACATGTCCTGAACGAATCTGAGGAGATGCCCGTGGGCAACGCGAGAAATATCGCTTTCTGGGTCGTGCTGTTAGTGCTCGTCATGACCCTATTCAATGTATTCAGCAACGGCTCCGGTGCGAGCAATGCAACTGCTGTACCCTATTCTGATTTTCTGAATCAAGTCGAAGCCGGCTCGGTCACCAGCGTTGAGCTGGACGGGGAAAATGCAAAATTCAGAGGATCTGATGGATCAGAATCTGTGACCATCCTCCCAACTGGTGCGGAATATACCAGTGATCTCAGCAACATGCTTGTTGAAAAAGGTGTGCAGGTATCTGCAACTACCCGCGAAGAAAGCAGCTTCTTCTCGTTGATTTCACTGCTTCTGCCAGTCTTAATCCTGATCGGTTTCTGGTTCTTTATGATGAATCGGATGCAAGGTGGCGGCAAAGGCGGCGCGATGGGCTTTGGCAAATCGCGTGCAAAAATGCTGACCGAATCCTCGGGGCGTGTGACCTTTGACGACGTTGCAGGCATTGATGAGGCCAAGGAAGAGCTTGAAGAAGTGGTCGAATTTCTGCGCAATCCACAGAAATTTTCACGACTCGGTGGTAAAATTCCCAAGGGTGCGTTGCTTGTTGGCTCTCCTGGTACGGGTAAAACCTTGTTGGCACGTGCGATTGCTGGCGAAGCTGGTGTGCCATTCTTCACGATTTCCGGTTCTGACTTTGTCGAAATGTTCGTTGGTGTTGGTGCCTCTCGTGTGCGAGACATGTTCGAGCAGGCAAAGAAAAATGCGCCTTGTATCGTTTTCATCGATGAGATCGACGCTGTTGGTCGCCATCGTGGTGCAGGTCATGGCGGTGGTAATGACGAGCGTGAACAGACACTTAACCAACTTTTGGTTGAGATGGATGGTTTTGAATCCAATGAGGGCGTGATCATTGTTGCGGCGACCAACCGTAAAGATGTGCTGGACCCGGCTCTCTTGCGTCCTGGTCGCTTTGACCGTCAAGTCACAGTGCCTTTGCCTGATATCAAAGGTCGTGAGAAAATTCTTGATGTTCATGCACGCAAAACACCGCTTGGTCCGGATGTAGACCTGCGCATTATTGCGCGTGGCTGCCCTGGCATGTCTGGTGCGGATCTTGCCAACCTCGTTAATGAAGCTGCTTTGACCGCTGCACGTGTTGGTCGTCGGTTTGTGACGATGATCGATTTTGAGAACGCCAAAGACAAAATCATGATGGGGGCTGAACGCCGCTCCATGGTTTTGACGGACGATCAAAAAGCGATGACGGCTTGGCATGAAGCAGGCCACGCCATTGTTGGTCTTTCGTTGCCAAAATGTGACCCTGTTTATAAAGCGACGATCATTCCACGCGGTGGTGCGCTTGGTATGGTGATGAGCTTGCCAGAAATGGATCAGCTGAACTATTTCAAAGACCAGGTTGAGCAAAGGATCGCAATGACCATGGCTGGGAAAGCTGCTGAAATCATCAAGTTTGGGGCGGGTTCAGTTTCGAACGGCCCATCTGGTGATATTCAGCAGGCGTCAGGGTTGGCACGTGCAATGGTAATGCAATGGGGCATGTCTGATAAGGTTGGCAACATTGACTATCAGGAAGCGGCCGCTGGATATGCGAATACTGGTGGTGCTGGCGGGTTCTCAATCTCAACTTCTACCAAGGAGCTGATTGAAGACGAGGTTAAACGCATTATCGATGAAGGTTATGTAACCGCGCATCGTATTCTGACAGAAAAAGCCGACGAGTTTGAAAAGCTTGCCCTGGGTCTTTTGGAATATGAAACCCTGACAGGTGCGGAAATCAATCGTGTGATTAAAGGTGAAGATCCCTTTGGTGACGACGGAGATGATGCGGACGGAAAAGAAAACCCTTCGGTTACTGCAATTCCGAAAACCCGTGCAAAGGCAAAGACGGACGAAGGTGATTCTGGAATGGAACCTGAGCCCACAGCATAATGGCGTCGGCGTTTTACAAAAACGCCGGACAAATGTCTTTGTAAGAAATTTGTTGTCCTCATTTTGCCGCAGTCTCTGGGCAGATTGACATCTCGGACTTGAATGTCCCAAAAGAACGCTGCACCTTCGGGTGTGGCGTTTTTCTTTGGAGGCTTTATGCCAGAACATATCGACAGTGGTCATTATGGCGAGATTACATGGCTCGGTAAGATGCCAGACCGCGAAACCTCCCTGCAATCGACCTCATGCGACAGCCTTTTTGCTGGGTTTGATGGCATAGGCGGCGACAGCCACGTAGGTTTGACAAGGGCCAGTTGTAGTCGCACGCAAGGGCAACACGCCCGCGGAACCACAATTCGAAATACACGTCAGTTCACAGCACTTTGCGCGCAAGAATTGGCGGCGGTTGCGGATGAGATGGGTCTTAAAACTCTCGACCCCGCCTTGACTGGCGCCAATGTCGTGATCTCTGGTCTACCGGATTTCTCGCATCTCCCACCATCGTCTCGACTTATCTCTGAAAATGGCACTGCTTTGGTGGTGGATGTGATCAACTTGCCGTGTGTTTTGCCCGGCCCCGTCATCGAATCTGCTCATAGCAATAAGGGTAAAACGTTTAAGCCCGCAGCCAAAGGTCGGCGCGGTGTCACAGCTTGGGTTTTATGCGAAGGATTGTTGCGTGTGGGCGATGTTTTGCGACTGCATATTCCGCAGCAAAGATCGTGGTCGCCGAGAATGTAGATTGCGACGATTCAGAACAGGAATGTGTCGCAAAATCGCCCTTGTCATACGGCGTTCAATTGTATGCAATCAGAGACGAAAATTCTTTAGCGCCAGTTCCCAGAGGAAAATGCTATGAGCTACAAGACCGACATCCAAATTGCACGCGAAGCCAACAAGCTCCCAATTCAAGAAATTGGCGCGAAACTTGGCATTGAGAGCAAAGATTTGCTGCCATACGGCCACGACAAAGCCAAAGTAAGCCAAGAGTTCATCAACTCTGTTCAAGGCAACGAAAATGGCAAACTGATCCTGGTTACAGCGATCAACCCAACCCCTGCTGGCGAAGGCAAAACCACCACGACTGTTGGTCTGGGTGACGGCCTGAACCGCATCGGCAAAAAAGCTGCTGTTTGTATCCGTGAAGCTTCTCTCGGGCCAAACTTCGGCATGAAGGGCGGCGCTGCTGGTGGCGGTTACGCACAAATCGTTCCAATGGAAGACATGAACCTGCACTTCACAGGCGACTTCCATGCGATCACTTCTGCGCATTCTCTGCTGTCCGCAATGATCGACAACCACATCTATTGGGGCAATGAGCTCGAAATCGACATTCGTCGTGTAGCTTGGCGTCGTGTCGTTGACATGAACGATCGCGCGCTGCGTCAGATCACAGCATCCCTTGGTGGCGTGTCCAACGGCTTCCCACGTGAAACCGGTTTTGACATCACTGTTGCGTCTGAAGTTATGGCGATCCTCTGTCTTGCGAACAACCTGCAAGATCTTCAGAAACGTTTGGGCGACATCATTGTTGCGTACCGTCGTGACCGCACACCAGTATTCTGCCGCGATATCCAAGCAGATGGCGCTATGACAGTTCTGCTGAAAGACGCAATGCAGCCTAACCTCGTGCAAACTCTGGAAAACAACCCAGCATTCGTACACGGTGGCCCATTCGCCAACATCGCACACGGCTGTAACTCTGTTATTGCGACGACAACTGCGTTGAAAATCGCAGATTACGTTGTGACAGAAGCTGGTTTCGGTGCTGACCTTGGCGCTGAAAAATTCATGAACATCAAATGCCGCAAAGCTGGCCTCGCACCTGATTGTGTGGTTCTGGTTGCGACTGTGCGTGCGATGAAAATGAACGGTGGCGTTGCAAAAGCTGATCTGGGCGGCGAAAACGTTGACGCTGTGAACAGTGGTTGTGCAAACCTTGGTCGTCACATTGGCAACCTGAAATCTTTCGGCGTTCCAGTTGTTGTTGCGATCAACCACTTCGTGACTGACACCGACGCAGAAGTTCAAGCAGTTAAAGACTATGTTGCGAGCCAAGGTTCTGAGGCGATCCTGTCCCAACACTGGGAGCATGGCTCCAAAGGGTCTGAAGCACTGGCGACACGCGTTGCAGAAATCGCAGATTCTGGTGCAAGCCAGTTCGCTCCGATCTATGAAGACGACATGCCACTGTTCGAGAAAATCGAAACTGTTGCTAAGCGTATCTACCACGCTGACGAAGTTATCGCTGACAAAAAGATCCGTGATCAGCTGAAAATTTGGGAAGAGCAAGGCTACGGCAATCTGCCGGTTTGCATGGCGAAAACCCAGTACAGCTTCTCAACTGATCCGACACAGCGCGGCGCACCTGTAGGTCACTCCGTGCCTGTTCGTGAAGTGCGTTTGTCTGCCGGTGCAGGCTTCATCGTGGTTGTCTGTGGTGACATCATGACCATGCCTGGCCTGCCACGCAACCCAGCTGCAAAAACAATCCATCTGAACGATGATGGTCAAATCGAAGGCCTGTTCTAAACAGATCTGAAACAACCAATAAGGCGGCCCTATTAAGGGCCGCCTTTCGCTATGACAGAAAGAGAAAAAGATGAGCGCACAAATCATTGATGGCAAAGCTTTTGCGGCAACAGTTCGTGAAAAAGTCGCAACCCATGTGACCAAGCTGAAAAACGATCACAACATCACTCCAGGTCTTGCGGTGGTTCTGGTTGGCGAAGATCCAGCAAGCCAAGTTTACGTGCGCTCCAAGGGCAAACAAACCACCGAAGTTGGTATGAAATCCGTTGAGCATAAGCTTGACGTTGAGACCTCAGAAGCTGACCTTTTGGCGGTGATTGACCAACTCAATAACGACGACAGCATTCACGGCATCCTTGTGCAGCTGCCGCTGCCAAAGCACCTGAACGAAGATCTCGTGATCAATTCCATCGATCCAAAAAAAGACGTAGATGGCTTCCACATTTCCAACGTTGGTATGCTGAGCACTGGTCAGAAATCCATGGTGCCTTGTACACCGCTGGGCTGCCTGATGATGCTGCGTGATCACCATGGCTCCCTGTCCGGCATGAACGCAGTTGTGATTGGTCGTTCCAACATTGTGGGCAAACCAATGGCGCAATTGTTGTTGGGTGACAGCTGCACCGTCACAATTGCGCATTCCCGCACCAAGGATCTGCCCGATGTTGTGCGTCGCGCTGACATCGTGGTTGCCGCCGTGGGCCGTCCTGAAATGGTGCCTGGCGATTGGATCAAAGAAGGTGCAACCGTAATCGACGTGGGTATCAACCGTATCCCAGCGCCAGAAAAAGGCGAAGGCAAACACCGTCTGGTTGGCGATGCTGATTTTGCGTCTTGTTCCGAACGTGCTGGCGCAATCACACCAGTTCCTGGTGGCGTTGGTCCAATGACCATCGCCTGCCTGCTTGCCAATACGCTGACAGCCTGTTGCCGGGCCAATGGTGTGGAAGAGCCCGAAGGCCTAACAGCTTAAGATCTTTCATCTTGCGGGAAATACTCCCGCCGGAGGCAAATAATCGGCCCTTCACCCTTTGGGGTGCAGGGCTTTTTTTTAATCCTTAAACACGGGCAGGCGTTTTTGCATGCCGGCCATAACCGCTTCCATCTGATTTGGCGTGCCGATCAGACGGCCTTGTAATTCAGATTCAATCAGTAATGTTTCAGCCACGTCGGTCAATTCCGTACGGTTAAACATTTCTTTCGCAACACGCACAGCATCAGGATTTTTGGCTACAATATCTTGCGCGATCGCAGTGGCGCGGGCCGAGGGATCTTCCGCTAATTCTGTCACAAAGCCCCATGAGAGTGCGTCACAGGCCGCGAATTTCTCGGCCGTATAGGTTAGCCTTCGCATGACGTCGTCACGCGCCAAACGCCGCATTAAAGCAATGCCCCCCATATCCGGGATAAGCCCCCATTTACCTTCCATAATAGAGAACTGACAGTCGGGCGTGGCAATACGTATATCCGCCCCTAGCATGATCTGAAACGCCCCGCCAAAAGCATAGCCATGCAAGGCGCAAATCACGGGTTGGGGCATTTCGTGCCAAACCATGGTGACGTGTTGGAACAAATTCGAAACACCGTGACTGCGTTTCATAATGCCGCCAGCTTCCTGCACGTATTGCATCAGTTTGGGCATTGCCATCAGATCAAGGCCTGCGGAAAAAGCCTGACCCTCGCCGTGTAACACAATCGCGCGAATATCCTTGCGGGCGGCAAGTTCTAAACCTGTTGCGCTGATGGCTTCCAACATCTCCATATCCAGCGCGTTGCGTTTTTCGGGACGCGAGAGGCGTACATAAGCGATCTGGTTTTCTTCGGTTACTGTAATGCGATCACTCATTTTCCACCGCCATGTGTAGATACAGCCATCATTGTGCCCAGAAGAACGGCCACGAGGACTTCTGTGTCACCCGTTTGGGCGTATACTTTTGCTTCGGCCACGGTAAGCGTACGGCCAGATTTCAAAACAGATCCCCGTGCCACAAGGCTATTGCCCTGCGCGGGCGCCATCAAATGAATCTTCATTTCAGTTGTCAGAACCTCCAGACCTTCAGCCATCAGACTTTGTGCCGCAAACCCAGCAGCACTGTCGCCAATCGCAAAGGCTAGGCCCGCATGAGCAAATCCATGTTGCTGACTGACCTCTGGGCGTATGAGTGCGGTGATTTCGCAGAAACCTGGTTTCAAAACCTCCATCTGCGCTTTTAGGGTTCCCATCATGCCTTGGCGGGCAAACCCGTTTCGTGCACGGTCTACGGCACCACTGTAGCGAAATTCATGATCCATCAATCTGGCCTTCTCTGATCTGAGTTTGAAGCCATTCTGGCATGTTTTACCAAACTACAGGCACATTCCGTAACGTCCGCTTAAAGCGATACATTGGTTTTGCGATCCGCATTGCACGTTCGGAAGAACATCATGGCATACGCCCTAACGGCTGGCGCGGGGTTTCAGATTGCGTATCACATCTTGAACTGCGCGGGGCAGGGTGGTGTCGGCGCTTTTGGGGGCGGCATCCAGCGCACTTTCCACATCTTTAACCAAGATGCCGATGGTATTATCAGAGGCGTGGCCATCACGGGCGAATTCTATGTTGTCAAAGCCACTGGCCAGCCAGTTTTGACCAGAAGATGTTCCTATCAAGTCTAGTAGCGCGCGTTCGTCAATCCCGGCATCATCAGCCCAGTCCAACACAAGCCGGGTCATCGCGGTGGAGGAGGCCGCGAGAAGGGTATTCAACACTTTCGCAGACATGCCCGCGCCGAAGTCGCCCATGTGGTGAAAATGGCTTCCCATGGCATCCAGTAGGGGCTGGATCTTGGCGATTTCGGCTGGATCCCCGCCCAGCATGAAAGACAAGCGGGCTTCCCGTGCTGCGATGGCGGCGCCAGACATAGGGGCGTCAATCAATGTGATATGATTTGGCACGCGCGCACGTAATTGTCGTACATAACGTGGTGAAAGCGTGGAACAAATGACGATGCGTTCAAGTGCAGGCGCACGGCTGACAAGGGCCTGATCTGTAAAGAGAGCCTCATCCGTCTGGGCAATGTCTCGCACCACGGTGAAGAGGGTGGTCAAGCCAAGCGCAAACTTATCGGGATCGTCTGTCATGACATCAGACAGCGCGCCGTAACTCTTAGGGTCTTTGACATCAAAGCCTCTGGCGGAAACGCGAGCCGTACATAGTGCGGCCAACATAGGCCCGCCCATACGTCCGCAGCCTGCAATCCCTACTGTCATCAGTGTTCGATCTTTTCTTCTTTCACGAACATATTTGCCCAAGCTCGGTCGATTAGGTCAGGTGACATCTGATAGGGGATGCCTTCAAACTCGCAGATGGAAATCATCTGATCGATCAGAAAGATCGGCTGATAGTTTGCGTAAATATTGTCGATCGTTGGGTATTTCTTCTTCAGAAGATGCACCAGAGACGTCTCATCCAAGGGCATTTGCTTTTTGCGCGCAACAAGGGCGAAAATCTTCAAGAAATCTTCTTGATTTGGCCCATCGATTTTGATCTTGAAGAAGATCCGCCGCAAAGCCGCTTTATCGAAGATCTCATTTGGATGGAAGTTGGTCGAGAAAATCACCAGCGTATCAAAGGGGACTTCGAATTTCTCACCGGATTGCAGGGCGAGGATATCCTTGTTTTCTTCCAGAGGAACAATCCAACGGTTGACCAAGGACTGCGGCGGTTCTGTTTGACGACCAAGGTCATCCACGATGAAGACGCCGCCGGTGGCTTTCAATTGTAAAGGTGCCTGGTAGGTCCGTGCGGTGGGGTTGTAGACAAGGTCAAGCATCGAGAGGGTGAGCTCACCACCGGTGATCACTGTCGGACGTTCACACAGCACATATCGGGTATCAAAGCGGTTTGACGTGCGACGCAAGGAATTGGGATCATCCACCTGTTCTTCGGCCGCACTATGTACGATCGGGTCATAGACTGTGATGACCTGACCCGCATATTCAATAGCGCGCGGGATATAGATTTTATCCCCAAGCGCATCACGAATTCCATTCGAAATCGAAGATTTACCGTTGCCAGGAGGGCCATACATCAAAATAGATCGCCCTGAACCAACCGCAGGCCCCAAATGGTCAAGCAGAGCATCCGGCAGAACGAGATGCCCCATGGCGCCGATCAGGTTTTTGCGTGAAATCTGAATGTCACGGATCGACTGTCGCTTAATCTGTTCACGGTAAACATCCAGAGGCACGGGCATGGCGCCGAAATATTCTGATTGCGTCAAGGCATCCGCGGCACGGGATTTTCCAAGGTCGGTCAGCTGATAACCCATCTCGTTTCCGGCTGTGGCATGCAGTGTCCCTGTAGCTTCAATCAGACGCTGATCTCTGCCCAGATCCACCAATTGTTGGGTGACAGGAACAGGCAGGCAGATGGCTTTGGCGATCTCAGAAACCTGTTCGCAGTTTTTGCGGAACATCGTCTTGAGCATGATATCACGCATCATTACTGGCGGAAGTTTCATTGCATCAAGGGTGCGGGGGGCCGGGGGGGGCGTTACGCCTGTTGTTTGCGTGTTCATCGTGCTGCCTCTTGAATGTCTGATTGCGTGTTAAACGAATTTTACTTTTGGTTGGCAAATTAACAATTTGAACTCTTAAAAGCTTTTGCATCAAACTTTGTACAAGGCTAACGTGTCGCGATAGGAGACGCCAGCTTTGAATTTAACATTGCAGCGCCCAAACAGGCGGACAATATGAACAAAACCAACATTATTTATTTGGCGGCATGCCTGCTGTCTATAATCATTCTTGCGTGTGCGTTCTATGTGATGAAGGGCGCTTTTCTGATCGGAGGACATGAAGGTGACACGCTGCACGTGATGCAGATCTTGGCACGGATGGACGCCGGGCAACTACCTCATAAAGATTTTATGACTCCAATTGGTATCTTAGCGTTTCTACCGATTTTGCTGTTTGTGAAAGCTGGCTTTGGCATTGGGATGTCTTTTCTGCTGGCGCAAATTTTGCTGGCATTCATAATGTTACCAGCCGTTATCTATGCCGCTGCGACACGCCTTTTCGGTTGGTTGGGCTGGCTTTTTAGCATTTCAGCGATTGTTCTAATTCTCGCCCTTGTACATGGTGAGGCCCAAGGATTCACATCTGCTTCGATGTATTATAACCGTTGGGCTTGGGCGATGAGCTTTGTTGTCGTGGTGATTGGCGTGCTTAGGCCACGGCAAGCGCATTCAAATCTGGCAGATGGGCTGATTTGTGGTGCTCTCTTGGCGGTGCTGGTTTTGATCAAGGTAACGTATTTTGTTGCGTTCGCTCCGCCTGTTGCACTGGGGTTTCTTCTGCGACGTCAATACAAGGCTTTCATGGCTGCTATTGGCGCTGGCCTGTTGATGGCTGTTTTGGTGACGCTAAACCTCGGATTGGAATTCTGGCAGGGTTATATTTCTGATCTTCTGGAGGTGTCGCGATCAGAAACCCGCCCTTCTCCCGGTCGCAGCCTATCCGAAAGTATCAGTAATCCGGCCTATCTTGGTGGCTCAGTTATTACCTTGGCAGCAGTTGTTTTCTTGCGTCAGTCGGGACGTATGCAGGAAGGTATGCTGCTTTTGTTGCTCGCCCCGGGCTTTTTCTTTGTGACTTGGCAGAATTACGGCAATGACCCGCAATGGTTGATCCTGCTGGCCATCCTCCTGCTAAGCTGGCTGCCCGATGAAAACGCTGCCCCTGGAGTTTTTGGTTTGAATTTACGCGCAGGAACTGGGGTGCTTTCGGTTGCCGCCATCTCATTCATCACGCCGAGTTATGTGAACCTGAGCATGAGCCATGTGCAACATTGGTCGCAGGATGTAGACAGATACACTGCGCTTGTGCCGAATAGCGGAGATTTTTCCGATGTCATGTTAGTAAATAAACGTGCGCTTGCCGTCGATGCAGAAATTACAATGGATGGGCCGAACAGTGTGTTTGCTGGGTGGAACGATGCCGAGCTGCGCGAAACCGGGGTCGAGTTTCAAGGTGAGTATTTGGAAGGCTGCCTATTGAAATCCGGGCTGACGCCTTGGCTTGATACAATTGTAACAGACCTTGAGGGTGCGGGGTTCAGTGGTGGAACGCGCTTGTTTGCCGCCGACTTGTTTTCCAGCCATTGGATGTATGGGGAATTTGAGGCGTTGGAAGGTGGCGCGCCGTGGTATTATGGCGGGTTACCTGGGTATGATAGTGCTAATTACCTTCTGGTGCCGCTGTGTCCGGTGTCAGGAGCCGTGCGCCGCCAGATCCTAGAGCTTGTGACGAAACGTGCAGAGGTTCTGACGGAATTGCGCCGGACATCTCTCTATATTCTGTTTGAGTTGGGGGGCGTTGATTCCTAGGTCAGACATCAGCACTAAAATTAACCCTGACGCAATGCCATTACCAGATAGGTGACCATCGCCATCCCAAGCGCGAGGCCCATAGGGAAACGGTGTTCATCCCAGCTTTTCCAACCCGGGGCCATCATTCTGACCCGCAGAGACATGCGCATTAAGCGGTGCCCGGCGAATGCAGCAAGCAAGCTGGCCGCCAAAATACCCAGAAAGAGAACAAGGTCATCATAGGCAACAAAAGGGGCCATTGCGGCGGCAAACTTCGCATCACCCCCGCCCAATTGCCCGGTCGCATTGAGGATGAAGCCGATCACTAGAACCACAATAAAATGCACTAGCCGCCAAAGATAGCTGTCAAAATCCAAGGCAATCGGGCCAATGATTAGAAAAATTCCCATCATGACAAGTACTAATTTGTTGGGGATTTTCATGAACTTCATGTCATTCCAAGCCACAAAAAGGCAGACTGGAAGGACAAATGGAAGAAACCAGATGGCCGTGTACGATGTTGTTTCCATGATCTGAACTGTCCTGGTTTAGTAATTTGAATTATTGTCTAGGGCACGCAGACTGCGCACGGCCGCATCAAAATGTTGGGGGTGGGTATTGATCGCTTCCTCAAGCAAGGTACGCCCAATGGAAACATCCCCTTGTTTGATTGCAGAAAGGGCCATTGTATGTAGCAGCATCGCACGTTCAGTTTGGGTCATTGGTACAACCGGCAGCTCGTAATTGCGTTGTGCGGAGCGGGCGAGAACCAGATTGTTTTTGGTTGTAAACAGGCTGCGATCAAAGCTCAGTGCACGATGGAACATTTGTTCAGCTTCGCGAAAATCGCCACGTGTCAGCTTGGAATAACCCCAGTTGTTGTATACGGAACCAGGTTGCGTAGTCAGGCCAGCAGCCGTTTCATAAAAGCTGTCGGCGCGGCTCCAATCCTGATTGCTGTCAGCAACCATAGCTTCCAAACGGTAGCGCTTATAAGTTTCATGGGTTGGTATTACCGTATTAAGAACTGTCTCGGCCTCATCCCAAGCGTTGGTACGGATCAGCGCATCAGCAAGGCTGACCTTGTCTTCTGCCGTTGCTTCCGGATGCGCGACAACATCGCGCCAGACGCTCACGGCGTCATTGGGCTTGCCGGCTCTAATAAGTGAAAGTGCGAACCCTCGTTTTAGATCTATCCGGTCCGGGTTTGCTGTGGCGGTGCGTGAAAAATAGGCTACAGCTTCATTGGGGTCTGCTGCATTTAGCATCACATCATTGAGATCGCTTTCGTCAATAACGTTTAGATCAGAAAGTACGCGTTCGACGTCGCCGGATTTCTGACAGGCTGACATCGCCAGTGTCCCTGCCAAACAGAGAGTAAGAAGTTTGAAGTGGCGCATTTTAGCGTCCTTTTTCTGCTCATGTTCTTAGGATGATGACAACAGAAGATAGCTTCCGCTGCCACGCATAATCAGGTCAAATGAACCTGCTCCTTCGCCATCATATGACAGGTCGTCATTTTTTGCGATAGCACTGCGCAGGTTGTCTCGGATAGAGTCACTTTCGCCACTATCGAGCGCATAGGCGCGGCGAAATACTTGGACAGCTTCTGCGGGTTTATTGCGTTCCATAAGCACAACGCCAAGGTTGTTCCAAGCCGCGGGGAAATCGGGGCCAGTTGAAACGGCACTTCGCAGTGTCTCTTCTGCTTGGCCAAGCCGACCGAGCATCAGCTGGGCAGAGCCAATGGCAGAGAGCGTATCTGGGTTCAGTCCGTGTTGCCCGGATGCATGGTAATAGGATTCCAGTGCCAAATCATATTCTTGGGCGGCCATCAGCCTGTGCCCGATGATCAGTGCATCAACTGTTGTTTCTGTGTTGAAATCCCCTCTGGGGGGGTAGGGACTGTCACTTTGTGGGGCGAGGCAGGCGCTAAGTGTCGAGAGAAGTAGTGCCGCGAAAAACGACTTGAATATGCGTATCATCCGGATGTCCGCGTAAAGGGAAACAAAGCTAGCCCCCTCCCCCCAGTAGCTGCGTGATGCCATACACCGAGGGACCAATCAGAATAATAAGAAGGGGTGGAACCGTTAGCATCATTGTTGCCAGCGTCATCTGGGTTGGAAGCTTATTCGCTTTTTCTTCTGCACGCATGACGCGCTTATCCCGCATTTCCGCTGCATATACGCGTAGCGCATCAGCGATGGACGTACCAAATGTTTGCGACTGAATAAGAACGGTTACAAAGCTAGAAACATCCTGCACTCCGGCACGTTCAGACATGTCGCGCAGAACCTGTGTTTTGTCTTTGCCGGCCTTCATCTCATGGGAAACCAAAGCAAATTCATCAGCCAATGATGGGAAACCCGCACGGATTTCTGCGGCGACACGAATAATGGACTGGTCAAGAGATTGGCCTGCTTCAACACAGACCAACATCATGTCAAGCGCATCGGGAAAGCCATTCGTGATCTCTTCTTGGCGTTGCTGAACGCGACGATTCACCCAATATTTGGGTGCCATATAGCCTATCAAACCAGGCATCATGATTGTCAGCAAGGTTTTTTGCATGTCGGGGTCGCTATTTGCCTGCTGCATCAAGGAAACGACCACTCCCACCGCAAGTAAACCCAGCCCAAGGGCGAATTGCGCAAAGTGATATGTCCGTACGGCCTGTTTGGACGGATATCCGGCCTGAAGTAGTTTTAGGCGGACTGCAGAATACTCTTCCTCATCCTGTGGCTCCAAAAAGGTTGAATATTTTTCTAGCTTGTCGGTCTTAGACCCATGGCGCAGGCGTTGATCTTTACTTGTCGGTTTTTCTTTGGTTTCCCGGCGCAGTTTATCAAGCGGATCTTCCTTTTCAGACAGCATTGCCGGAAGAACGGCCAAAATAAGAACAAGTCCAGCCACACCCAAGGCCATCAGCGGACCAAGTTCGCCGAGATTTTCAATCAGGAAGTTGTTAATTGAATCAAGCATACCGAAATTTGCCTTTCTGGGTAGATAGTTAGACTTTTATATCTACCAATGCACGCATAACAATGACGTTGACGGTGAGGAAAGCCGCGACAACAAGGCAGGCCGGGATGAACACCGAGGTTTCCATCACCTCATCGTAGTAGTCAGGCTTGAGGATATTGATTGCGACAAGGGCGCCAAGCGGGAAGACTGACAGAAACATGCCAGACCACTTTGCTTCAGCGGTGATGGCCTTCACGCGGCGAAACAATTTGAAGCGTGAGCGAACCACAAGCGATAGCCCATGCAGGATTTCTGCGAGGTTCCCGCCAGCCTGTTGCTGAATAGAAACGGCAACTGCAAGAAAGCGCAAATCCTGCATATCAAGGCGTTCAGCCATATCTTTCAAGGCCTCGCCGATATCACGCCCATAGGCCGCCTCATCGGAAATCACACCAATCTCAGAGGCGAGTGGATCTGGGACTTCATTGGAAACAATCGTCAAGGCAGAGGTGAATGGGTGGCCGACACGTAAGCTCCGGACCATAAGGTCAATCGCTTCAGGCAATTGTTCTTCAATCATCGACAGGCGCTTTTTTGCTTTGCCATTAACCCAGATATAGACCCCGGCAACCCCCATAATCAGGGAAATACCAATGCGCAGACCTAGGTCTGTGCTTGTTCCATAGGTTAGACCGACCCAGGCCACCGCAGCCAGAACACCCATCATCATGATCAACTGTTGTGGTGTGAAGGCTATATTGGCCTTTTGTGCTTTCTGGGCCAACAATGAATATAATGGAATGGAGTTGAACTTGAGGTGTTGATGCATTTCTTTGCGCAACTGATCAAGAACCTGCTCGCGTCCCTCACCCTTTTCGAGCATTTCTAGGCGACGGTTAACCTTGTTATTCAAGCTGATCGATTTACCGAAGACCGTTAGGTAAATACCTTCCACTAGCAATATGACGCCAATGAAAACAAGGCCGTAGATGATGAGTTCTGGATCAATAGACATAAGTTACTCCGCCGCGATGGGCTCGAAGATGGATGCAGGTAAATCATAACCCCACATGCGGAAACGTTCGGAGAAGTGCGAACGCACGCCAGTTGCGGTAAAGTGACCGATAATTTTATTATCAGGGGTCAGGCCAACACGCTGATATCGGAAGACTTCCTGCAGAGAGATTACATCACCCTCCATCCCGGTGATTTCGGTGATGGATGTCATACGGCGTGAACCATCTTGAAGGCGTGATACCTGCACGATTAGGTTAACCGCCGATGCAATCTGGTTACGCACGGCTTTTAGGGGCATTTCGATCCCAGCCATGGCGATCATGTTTTCGAGGCGCGAAATACCATCGCGCGCAGAGTTGGCGTGGATTGTGGTCATTGAACCGTCGTGGCCAGTGTTCATCGCTTGTAACATGTCGATAACTTCTTCGCCGCGGGTTTCCCCAACGATGATGCGATCCGGGCGCATCCGCAAAGCGTTTTTCAAGCAGTCGCGTGGGGAAACCTCGCCCTTGCCTTCGACGTTTGGCGGGCGACTTTCCATCCGACCTACGTGAACCTGTTGCAGTTGAAGTTCTGCTGTATCTTCGATCGTTAGAATACGTTCTGCATTGTCGATGAAGGAAGACAGGGCGTTCAGCGTGGTGGTTTTACCCGAACCCGTACCGCCTGAGACGATGATATTGAGGCGGGTAGAGACGGCGGCTTGCAAATAGGCAGCCATTTCTTCCGTGAAGGCACCGAAATTCACAAGGTCATCAATGCCCAGTTTGTCTTTTTTGAACTTACGAATGGAAACGAGCGAACCATCTACCGCAACGGGTGGCACCATGGCGTTGAAACGCGAACCATCCTGCAAGCGGGCATCCACATAAGGGTTACTTTCATCGACGCGCCGGCCAACAGCGGACACAATTTTGTCGATGATGCGCAGCAGGTGTCGTTCATCTTTGAATGTGACCGAGGTCAATTCCAGCTTACCGTCACGTTCCACAAATATTTGCTGTGGACCGTTCACCAGAATATCGTTGACGGTATCATCTTTCAAAAGTGGTTCAAGCGGACCAAGGCCAGTAACTTCATCGAAGAGATCTTGGTTCAGGGTGTTGCGTTCATCACGGTTCAGAACAACGCTCATTTCCTCTAGTGCTTCCGAGGCAATGGCGACAATTTCTTGGCGCAGGTCGGTTTCTGAGGCGTTTTCAAGCGCAGCAAGGTTGAGGTTATCAAGCAGTTCCCTGTGCAGGGCGGATTTGATTTCCCCAAGACGTTCCTTGCGCTTTTTTTCCTTGTCCATTGTTGGTGACTGAGGTGCCTGAGGGGCTTCCGCCCGCCGAACAACTTTCGTCACGTGGGCTTCGGGCTTAATGGGCTTTGTTGCCGGGGCGGGAGAGGCTTGGCCTGGTTTTTTGTAACGGGAAAACATCTAGTTAAATCCTTTTAACGACCAGTTTCAGCGGCCTGATTGACCTCATGAATGGACTGAGCAAGCTTCTGGATCTCTTTGCGCATCGGATTTTTCGCCGCGGTCTCACGCAATGGCAGTCCATGGTCACCGGCCTGTACAACAGGTTTACCCCCATCGGGAATCTGAAGCTCAATTGAGATGTCTAAGCTTTCTGCCAAGCGTTTTACACGACCTTTTCCTGTGAGATCCGTAAATTTGGGCCCACGGTTCAGGATATAACGCAGTTTTTCATGAGGTAATTCTTCGGATTTTAGCGCGCGGATCATACGCAGGGCGTTTTGAGCAGAACGCATATCCAGTTCGAGGGTGGCAAAATAGACGTGTGCTTGATGCAAAACGCTTTCTGTCCAAGCCACGAGGGTTGAGGGCATATCAACAACAACATAGTCAAAATTAGTACGCGCTGTTTCAATCAACTTGTCGATGTCTTCGGCGTTCACAATATCAAGGGGAAGGATGTCTGCTGGGGCCGTTAGTACGTGAAGCTTGTCGTTGAAGGTCAATAGCGCTTGCATGAAGCTGTCATTATCCATTGAACCTGCATCAGACAGAAGTTCGTAGACAGCGTCACGTCGCGGCAGATCAAGATAAGTCGAAATGGAGCCAAATTGCAGGTCAAGATCTAGTAGGCAGACACGCGGACTGTCATGTTTGTCGATATTGGCGAGTTCCCAAGCCAGATTTACGGCAACTGTGGTCGCGCCTGTGCCACCAGAAAGCCCATGTATAGGGAGAACAACACCGTTGCGATCACCTGTCGCTTTGAGCGTTGAGCGTATTTCCTCTGGAACCTCGGGTTCTATTTCCGCAGCTGGGGCGGGTTTGCGAAGGCGGCTAATGGCATCGTGTAATTCACCTTCCGGAAGAGGGTAGGGGATGAAATCAGCGGCGCCCATACGCAAAAGCTGATGCAGGGCAATTGGACTGACCTCTTCGGCGATCAAGATTACTTTGATGCCTTTTCCATTGGCAATGGTGATCAATCCGCCAATATCGGCAAGGCGACCTTCGTCACTGTCGTCAATGGCAATAGCCACAAATTCGAGTTGACCTGCTTCAGGTTGATCGAAGAAAGCAGCGGCATCTTCAAAGCTTAGGTCCCCCCAGCTTTCCCCAAGTTCAGCTTCCATGTCATCGATCAATAGGTCGAAGTTCTGGACGTCCCTTGAAATGGTACATGCCACGATCGGGGCAGGTTCTGGCTGCAACATTGCGGTACTCGACATTTGGTTTATGACCTCCTGATACAGGTCTCCGGTTAATTTTCGGGCAATTCGTGAACGTTTTTACTTTCGCTGCTGCGATATTTTAGGACCTGGCGGCGAATCTATTTTGGTGGACAGTTAAAATTCGATTTTGAAGGGCAATCTGGGCAACATTACGGCCAAAGCTTCGAAACTATCCAGATTTCGGCAACAAAAGGGTCAAAATTTGCCACAATATACAAAAGGCCTGCATAAATAAGAGACAAATGTAGAATAATAAAAAGGATGCAGCAATGCGTTGCCGCATCCTTGGGATTTCTTCGCCTTAGTTTCCAACGCTCAGAGTCGCTTCAGTGGTCTCGCTCGGAGGTGTAGCGCTTCGGATGTATTCACGCCAGATCACTTGAGCGTATTTACCGTTCAAGATCAAAGGGTTGTTCTGAACAAAGCCTGAAACGCCCGTAACCGTACGGCGATTACGACGCTCACGGTCTTGAGTCTGCACGAGAGGCTGGCTCTCGCCGAGTGAGCTGACAGCTTCTAAACGATTGCGATCAATTCCTTGAGAAATCAGGAAGTTCACAGCGGCACGTGCGCGGCGCATGCCAAGGCGTTGATTGCTTGCATTGCTTCCGACAAGATCAGTATGCCCGTAGACGCGGAACTTAACCTCAGGGAACTGTTTGATCCAAGAGGCCTGCTGCACCAGTGTGCTGCGGGCTTCATCGTCAAGCCTTGCATCGTTGAATGCAAAGTTGATTGTGCTCGGCACGTCTGCTTCAAATCGGTTCGCCAGATTAACAGCGTAATCCAGTTGCCCGGTCTGAATGAGTGTGTTGTGCATCATTGCATTGCCGAAGTTTCCGCGGTCGATCACGCTACCGGTTTCTTGGAAGAACTGCAGTTCAGTTCCTGGGGAGCAGGCGGTGAGACCGGCAAAACCCGCGACAAGGATCAGTGACTTCAGGCGAATTTTTTTGCGGGGGATGAATGTGTTGTTTTTCATGATATTCACTCCATCACATAGCCATAGGAACCGGAAAAGTCCTGGCGTGAAATTTCAGCTGCAGCACCGGATATTGGCCGCCTCTCCGAGGCTACGCGGCCACGTAGGAAAAGGTCGGCCTCGGTCGGTGGACGTACGCGATCTGTTGGTAGAGCCAGTGCTTCACCACGTGTCGGTGACACCAGATGCGCGCTGATTATGATCACAAGTTCAGATTGCTCTCGTTTGTAATCTGCAGAACGGAACAGTGCCCCAAGGATTGGAATATCGCCAAGCCACGGCACCTGAGAGTTCAGATCTTGGAAGTCATCTCTCAGAAGGCCTGCAATTGCAAAGCTTTCACCATCTCGCATTTCAACTGTCGTTGATGCTTCGCGACGCGTGAAGGCTGGGGTGTCGCTGAAACTGTTCGCTGTGTCGAGCGCACTGACTGCTGTATTTAGGGTCAGGTTGATAACATCGCCATCTACCACACGAGGAGTGAAGTTAAGTTCAATCCCGAAGGGTTTGAATTCGATGGTGACAGTATTATCGTCCTGAGCAACCGGAACGGGGTATTCGCCGCCCGCTAGGAATTTAGCTTCTTGACCGGACAAAGCGACGAGGTTTGGTTCGGCTAGAGTGCGGACAACCCCACGACTTTCGAGTGCCTGAAGCATGACAGCAAGTTCAACCTGACCAAGGTTGATGGTGCCAATAGCACCACCTACTGCGCCTGGAGTTGAGGCAAATCCACTACCAGTTCGGTTGCCAGCACCGCCGCCTAGTGTGAGGCTGCCGTCTGTACCGGGGATTTGCAAGTTCAAGCCGCCAGTGAGCGCCTTGCTGACCGAACGTTGCATTTCTGCAAAGCGCACTTTCAACAAGACCTGCTGTGTGCCGCCGACACCCATAAGGTTGGAAACCCGACCCGGAGCATAGCGTTCAGCCAGATCAAGGGCGCGATCAAGCCGGGCGATTGATGAGACAACGCCTGACAGCACAATGCCATCATTTGCGGTCCGAACCTCAATTGGTTCGCCGGGCAAAATTTGTTGCAGTCGCTCTTTGAACTCAGCCACATCTGGTGTGACTTGCACATCAATATTGGCCATTAGCCCGCCTTCTGGGGAAAGCAGGGTCAATGTTGTGCGCCCAGGTACCTTGCCCAGAACGTAGAGTGTACGTTCATTTAGCGTTGAAATTTCAGCAATGCCAGGATTAGCCATGGCGACTTCAGAAAATACAGCTTGGGTTTCGACCACGACTGCGCGGTTCATTGGAACCCGGAGTGTTGCTGTTGTCTGCCCCTGCAGAACCCGCAATGAGCCCTGTGTGGCTACCTGATCTTGCGCGGACGCTGATTGTAAAGAAACTGTATTTAAACTGGTGAATGAAATTGCTAGGCCTAATAGCCCAGCCTTCAGGAAGTGTGTGTGTGTCATTGTGACCTGCCCCTCCGATCACTGCTTCGATTGAGCGTTCTAGCTCTTATTGGTGAGCGTTCGTGCCCTTATTAGGTAGAACAATGGCCGATAACACACAGTTTGGCAACATTCATTGAGTCTCGCCAAGCAGCTGCTGTGGGGCATTAGCAACACCCTCCTAGGGGTAGAGGGTGTTGGTGTCGTTTGCTCTAAATGGTGTGTTGTTCACTGCTGCGCAGAAGGAATTAGAGGTCGAGTTTCAATTCGGCGGCTTCAGCCTTTGTCAACTGTTCCCCCTGTTTTCGCTTAAGTAAAACCTTGCGAGCCAGTGCATATTTCTCGTCTTCCCAAAAGATCATACAGCCATTGCATCCTTTGCCACAGCACCCATCAACGCCAACGCGATTGGTTTTGAAACGCTTTTCATTTGTATCTTGGTCAATACTTTCGGCCAGTGCATCACGACGGCGTGCATAGGCCTTCGGGTTATCCTTGCCGGTGATCTCAAGTCCCTGAGTCAGCTTGTCAAACCGGATTCGGTTCCATTGCTCGTCATTCAAGGCCTTTTCCTTGCGCAATACGGAATACTGCGGGAAACGCGCTTTTAGTTGATCGAGGTCTTCGTGATCAAACAAGGTAAAGGGCACGCGAATTGTGGTTTTGGTTCCGCCTTGAACGACCTCTTTATGCGCGCCTGTGGCGGCATCTTCAAAGTCATACATGCGTAGCAAAACCGTTTCACGCGCAATTGGGGAAATGAATTCGAGTACTTCACCAGCGGCAAACCGATTTTTCACCTCAACCAAGAAGGCATCTTCGGTGACTTCAGACACTACACCGGCATATTCCCACTGCGAAAGCGAGGCGGTGTGCTCATAGTCATGGGCGAGATTGTTCAAGCGGCCTTCGTGAAACGCCAGCGTATAGCCGCGATTACCAACCGATGCAAGTTCGCGCATATAGGGTTTTGGATCCCAATTTTCTGGATCCGCGTAATAGTCGTCAATTGCCATACGATAAGCGCGGGCGACAATTGCGCAATAATATTCCGATTTCCCACGGCCTTCGACTTTCAGGCTATCGACGCCGATTTTCAGGTAATCGTTTAATTTCGGCATGATACAAAGATCACGGGAATTGAGGATATAGGATCCGCGCCCATCTTCCTCAATCGGCATGAGTTCCCCGGGACGACAGCCTTCTTCCAGTAAAAACTCAAACATATCAATGTTTTCGTCCGTGATCTCTAGTTCCTGGACTGTGCCATCTTTCAAGCGCATCCGCACACCGTAATTCCAACGGCAGGAATTGGCGCAATTGCCTTGGTTTGCACCGCGTTCGGCCATGAAATTTGATAGCAAACATCGGCCGGAATAGGTCATGCACATGGCACCGTGAACGAAGGCTTCCAGCTTGATATCAGGGCATTTTTCGCGGATTTCCGTCAACTCGGGGAAGGAAACCTCGCGCGCTAGAACGACCAATTCCGCACCCTGTTTTTCCCAGAACTGGACCGAAAGCCAAGAGCAGATGTTGGCTTGTGTTGAGACGTGCAAAGGCAGCTCGGGCGCGCGGTCGCGGACGTATTGGAAAACACCGGGATCTGCGATGATCAGCCCGTCAGGTTTGACTGTGCGTACGGTGTCTATGTATTCGTCAAGCTTAGGTATGTCTTTGTTATGGCTGAATAAATTCAACGTCAGATAGGCGCGTTTGCCATGGGCGTGACAAAATTCAACGCCCTCAATCACCTCTTCAAGTGAGAACTCTGACTTGGTGCGCAGGGACATATCTGGCGTGCCGAGGTAGACAGCATCAGCGCCATATAAAACGGCGAGTTTCAGCTTGCGCAGGTTGCCTGCCGGCATCAGGAGTTCGGAACGTTTCTGGCTCATATCACGGCTCGAATCTGGGTAAGGATGGCGCGTTCTAACTAGGATTGAGGAGAGAGTGAATGCGGCAAAATGGGACCTATGCGCATGCATATATCAGGGTCTCTTCATAGTCTTTAAAGAGAATGAGGGGCAGTGTTTAAAAGCTTTAAAGGTGAAAAATGGCTTTGAAAGTGATAGTGAGCAACCTGCGTCCGTGGCTGACGAAATTACTAAGTCATGTGGAATTTGGCGACACACATGTGAAAATCACGCGCCACGGGAAGATGGTTGCGGTGATCGTGCCCCCCGATGGAATTTGAGCGGATGAATGAGGCGATGGAGGATGAGGTGTGCGGGAGGAAGACGGGCGTCGTCCCGGATCAGGGCTCGTTCGCAGATGGCCGCCATCTGACATTATGCGTGTGCGAAAATTGAAGAAGCCCCCTCTTGAGGGCCGGGCGTGGAACTGGTTTTGGCATTGGTGATGAACGCTGTCTCTGAAACCACCCGCGGGATGGTTCCAAGTCTGAGCGGGTTGTCAGTTATTCCTTAGGTCGAGTGATGGTTGTGCCTAGATATGCAGCTTTTTCGAAGGGGCGCGTGTTCTTAGGTGGGAGCGATGTGCCTTCCTGCCTTGATGAAGAGGGACCATCGTGCTGGTGGAGCGGCGTAAGCCCGGTAAACAGGTGCTGCTCGTGCGCTGACTGCAAGAGGATTTAAGTAAAGTTCAGGTAGGACCCTATTCGGTGCTATTCGTATTTTTGTGTTCTGAGGACAAACCTAAGCGATGAACCTTCCCGATCACGCCATTTGGATACAGAACAACCAGCGTCCCACATTGGTTTTGTTCTTCTTAGGTTCTGATCTATCAAATCATTTAGGCTGCATTTCGTTGTAAGGGCAGCGGGTTTTTTCTCCGAACGGTGAATGCGGCCTGCGTGGACTATAAAAGCCACTCTTGTATTGGAAGATTTCGCCTTCCACCTGCCGCCGCGTTTCCCGTCGGTTGGGTCAAATCAGCGCTGACTTGAGGGGTTTGAAGAAGATTTCGACCATGCATTGCCTAACAAGCGTTTCTGGTATTCGTTTGAACAATATTGGGACCCATGATCTGTATGATGAATGCACTCCTTGGGTGGCTGCTGCAACGACGCCACAGCCATATCCAGTGCACGGATTACAAGATCCCGTTCATGCGATTACAGGTGGGAATACAGATCAAGGATCACAGCCAGATACAACCAAGCTTCCCCAGTCCAGATGTACGAAATATCTCCAGCCCACTTTTGGTTGGTACGCACACTTTGGCAGAGAAAATTCGCCGCTGTTTTTCGTTTATGAACTCGTCGTTTTGGTTTTCTTGCGCCTGATGCATGCTTTGCTTCCTTCCGACTGTTTCATGCACCTTAACTACTTGTTTAGAACGTCATAAATTATGTTTTACTTACTTCGCAAGGTGGGCGGATTGTAAGTTAGAAATTACTTACCCAACGACGGGAGTGCAGATTAGTGAGCTTTCGCGGCGCGCCAACAAGTGATGGTTTCCTGCATATTGCGACAGGGGCGTTTTTTAGTGAACGAAGCTGACTGTAGAAGCTCTTGAAACCTGCTATGACACGGTGGTGATTGCAGAAAGCCCACAAGACCCTAATAATAGGCGTCCGCGCGCGTGACAGATGGAAACGAGATGATAGAGCCACAGAAAGATTTTGACCTCATCGTTGTGGGTGCCGGCATCGTTGGTATGTCAGCGGCGCTTTATGCGCAAAGGGATGGCCTAAAAACCCTGATCTGCGACCCCAACCCACCCGGATCGGGCACAACCTATGGATCGGCCTGTACCATCGCGACCTATGCCTGCATTCCGGTTAATAATCCGTCAATTATTACATCTTTACCGCATCTGCTGACCAGTCGGGAAAGCCCACTAAGCTTTAACCTACTGCACGGGCTGAAAAACGCGCGTTGGATGATTTCATTCCTAAATAACTGCCGCCCCTCTAGGGTGAAACATATCAGCGAAGCATTGGGTCAGTTCCTGACGCATGCTAATGCCGGTCTCAACCCACTGATTGCTGAGGCTGGAGCCGAAGACCTGATGGTCAGCAATGACTGCCTTTATGTCTGGTCCACCAAGGCGGGTTATGAAGGCGCTCGCGATAGTAACGCGATGCGACGCGCACAGGGTGTCGAATTCGATGAACTTTCCCAAGACGAAGTCAGGCAACTGGAACCAAACTTGAAACAACCCATTCACTGCGGGTTGAATTTCAAAGGGGCGCGGCACGTGACCAACCCACAGGAATTGGTCGAGCGCATGCACAAGCGATTTGAGGCGCTCGGTGGGACTTATCTGCCGCGTAGTGTTGAGCGTTGCGACGCAGATGGAAACGGGGTGACCACGTATCTGGGAGACGGAACTGAAATCCGAGCGGGTCATCTGGCGTTGACGGCCGGTGCATGCTCACGTCAGATGAAAGGCTCCGGTGCGGAGCGCCTCCCACTCGGAACCGAGCGCGGCTATCACATCCTTTACGGAAACCACGGCGGACTTGTGTCCCGGCCGGTTGGCTGGGCCGAAGCCGGTTTCTACGCCACGCCGATGGCCCATGGATTGCGCATTGCTGGTACGGTTGAAATCAACGCTATAAATGCCGCATTCAATACCAAATGCACCGACTACCTTCAACGTAAATCCCAGGAAATGTTTGGGGATCTTGGGCCACCTGACGACACATGGTTGGGGCACCGCCCAACGATGCCAGACGCTCTTCCTGTAATAGGACATTCACCGACTTCTAACCGCGTTACCCTTGCCTTTGGGCACCAACATATTGGCCTAACTCTGGGAGGAGTAACCGGCAGAATTGTGACCGATATTGCGCAAGGGCGCGCACCATATTGCAATATTGACGACTTTGCTCCGCAACGATTTACCTGACTAGGTTTGAATGGCGGCTTTAAGCGGTTAGCGCCAAAATGGTTGCATTACAGCATCCGTTAATGGCGCAGAGCGGTCGTTCGCTGCGTTTAGCTTTGTGACATCTTCCGCAGAACATTCATAGCATCGTGCTCGCGGCCATCGGGGACAAACAGGTGATCGTGGAAAAAGCCCGAGACCGGGTTAACTCCCATATCATGTTTTGCGAGCTCCGAAGCAATCCGAGCCATAAACCCAACCGCTTCCAGAGATGAATGGATGTTTAGGGTGATCATCCGGCACGGAAACTCATAGGGTAATGCATGAGATTCCGCTTCAGATTTCAGCAAGATAAGGGTTGTACCCTCCGCTTCCTCGAAGATCATGCGGGGCATGAGGTTTGACGGTCGTTGATGTGGTGGAACAGTCACGAATACGTATAGACCTTCGACTAGAACTGCCGAGAGCGATTTTATGAGCTCATCCAAATTTGTCTCGCCGGTCATGTCTGGTCCAATCTGTTGATTTACCCGAGTCTAGCAATACGCATCCAGAATGCTAGTGTGCCGGGTTAGGGAACACAGGGCTCAACGCGGTCATCTGACGCATTCACTCGGGAATAGTTACCGTTTGGGAGCACCAAAGATAAATCAGCTTTAGTCACCCTTCGCAATAGACGCAAATGTAAGGGCCGATTCTCGTAAAGCAGTCGTTTGTTTCGTTCGTTAGGATGTTAGGTCGACTAAGGATGCATAAGCGAACGAAATGGTCGTTCGCTGCCAATCGAGAACTTCGCTGAAGCACACTGGTGGACCTAGCGCACTCTTGACAGGCTCAGACAAACCACGTGATTGTTAGGCCAACGGTGATGGCGCAGCGTGAAGGAAACTCAATGGAAACATTCGGAAGTGAAGCACAAAGACGGATGTCGACTCTGGGTGAACATCTATTGCAGCTCTTTGGCGATGACCCTCGGTTTTGTAGTCATGGGCGCGGCATCCAAGTGTCCAATGAGTACATCGGAGCTATTGATGATGCCATCGCAATGGCCCGCGTTCTTGGTATCACGGCAATCGAAAGTATTCCGCGCCCAGAGGTGGAACAGACGCGGGAAGAGATCGAGCAGCATGGGTTAAAGACCGATATAATTGCTTGTTATATAGGCGACATAGGCTGCGTTGATATTGCTCGCGAAATCCTTGCAACGCGACCACTTCCGGAGGACCTGACAGTACGGGTAATTGATCACAGCTCCCCACCAGAATGGCTTGAAGCATTCGCTGAAGTCGCGTTGATGCACGGAGTCTTGCCGCCAATTGGGCCCGTAATGCGCGGCTTATCTCGGCCTGGATTTGCAATGGTCGCCGTCGATAGATCTGGTTCTCCAGTCGCGACGGCGGGGTCTGTACTGTGCCACCCACCCAACAGTTCGCTACATCTTCGTGCACAATGGGGACAGCTTTCGACCCATCCTGACCGGATGGGTCAGGGCATTGCAAAAGTTATGGGTGCCAAAGCGATTGTACACGCTCACGAAATGTTTGGGGCTAAGGGGTTCAAGACTGGCATCGCTCCGGGCAACGTCGCCTCAGCGAGGCTTTGTGAAGGGCTTGGAGTGAAGGACAGTGGTGAGGATATTATCGCGATCATCGACCCGAAGGTATACGATGAGGATCGATTAACCAAGTGAGCGGCCTATTGGCTTCTCGGTTCTTTTGCCCATTAATGGCGCCCACAATTAGCGATCCCTCGGTCAAGTGAAAAGTCATTATCGTCTGTGGGCTTAATCCTGCCGTTAGCTGTGCTCTGTTTGAAGGTCCGGTCAGGGCCGTTCGAGGAACTTTGCAAATACACTACCTGCGCAAAGCGGTAATTGGGGCTACACGAGCGGCTAAAACATCAATGCACACCGCGTTTACAGGTGAACTTATAGAAATATAAAGATCAAATAAGTCTTCAGTAGCAGAAATGGCTTCGTCAGCCGCACGTTGTTCAAACCAGAGGCCAATATGGGCCTGTCAGAGGAAATTCTGTTGCGGAGGGCAGGGCGGTCCCTTTGCGTCCAGTAATGACAAAACTCAACCTAATCCGCAATTTCAAGATGAGTCCCGAGATAATCCGCCTTGCAGTGATGTCGCAGGTCCGGTTCCCACTGTCGCTCCGGATTGTGGAAGGTTTTCTGCATAAGCGCAGGGACGATATCCGCCGTGAAACGGTGCGGTTTTGGTGGAACAAATTTGGCCCGTTGTTTGCCGCCGAGATCCGCAAGAAGCGTGTCAGTGGGATGCGCGCACACTCGAACAGGCAATGGCATCTGGACGAGGTTTTTGAAGATCAACGGCGAAACCCATTATTTGTGGCGGGCCATTGATTACGAAGGCGAGGTGCTGGAAAGCTATGTCACGAAACGTCGTGATCACAAGGCAGCGTTGAAAATTATAAGAAAAACAGTGAAGCGCTTTGATAAACCTCATGTCATCGTGACTGATAAACTGCGCTCCTACGGTGTCCCGATGAAAGTCATCGGCAATGTTGACAGACAAGAAACCGGCCGTTGGCTGAACAACAGGGTCGAGAATTCCCACTTGCCTTTTCGACGACGAGAACGTGCCATGATTTACTTCCGACGGATGCGAAGTTAGCAGAAATTCGTCGCCGTTCATTCTTCAGTCTATAATCATATCAATCAGGATCGCCATCTGTATTCACGTGCCAATTTCAAGCTCAACCGCATCGCGGGCGCGCCGAATGGCGCGGCGTAAAAGGACTGCCATGCTGGCCTCGTGGAGACGAGTTCGAACTTGTCTGACAGCACCGTTTTACTGCTCAAAAAAAAGGAGGCCGGGAACTGTATGTTCCGGCCCCACGTAACATACAACTGAAGTCAGGTTAGTTTGCGGCGAGATAGGCTATCACGTCTGCGATGTCTTCATCGTTGCGGAGCCCCCCAAAGGTCATTTTGGTACGCGGCGCAAAATCACGCGGGCTTTTCAGAAACTCGGTCAGGGCTTCGTCGGTCCAGACGGCGCCTTCTGCTGTCATTCCTGCGAAAACATCGGAATAGCGGAAATCAGGCTGCACGCCGATTTGTGCACCGACAATAGCATTCAGCGCCGGGCCAACACGATTTTGCCCTTCGGGACCAACCTGATGGCATGCTCTGCATTTTCTGAAGACACTTTCACCTGCCTCCGCATCCCCGTCAGGAAAGGCCGGGCCTGCACCAAATGCTATCACTACGGAAAGCATCGCTGTTACTTTTTTCATGTCATGTCCTTTATATATCATTAGTCACAAGCTGTTCCAGCCTGACACCGGGATATCGAGAAACCGTCTGGTGGATTTCATCCGTGGTCATCAGGCAAAACGCGGTGGAAAGGGCGTCTGCCAGACAGGCACTTTCGGCGGAAACTGAAACCAGTTTTTGGGTGGCACCAGACAATCCTGTTCGGGGATCAAGAATATGGCCTGCCAGACCATCAGCATCAAAAGATGTCCCTGACGGAGCAGATGTTGCAATCGCCCTGTTTCGTAATTTGACCGAAGCGGCGATCCGCCCATCTGGCGCGGCAATTCCAACACTCCAAGGCGTGCCATCCGGGTGATTTCCGCTGGCGAATATTTCCCCCATGTTTACCAGCACATTTTCGAAACCGCGTGCCCGAAGCAATGCTGATATCCGGTCGGTTATATACCCTTGGGCAATGCCGTTCAGCGTCAGAGCCATTCCATCGGTTTCAAAATAGATCCGAGAAGCGGAAATATGCATTTGCCGCCAGTCAGAACGTGCCAGCGCCTCATGCAGCAATTCAGGTGAAGGTTGACCTGCGGTCGCAGCATGCAATTGCCAGACCGGTTGAATACAAGGGTTAAACGCGCCTGATGTACTGTGGCTGACCGTGCGCGCGATGCTCAGAACTTCTAGAAGTTCGGGGGCCGGAGCATCCAGTCTGGCCGTTTTGTTCAGCCGTGAGACATCAGTATGTGGTCGGTAAAGACTGAAAATATCTTCGAGCCGGGATATTTCGGTGACGATTTCTGCAAACACTGGATCTGCTTCTTGTTGCGTAACGCCTGCAAGTTGCATTGAGGCCCCGGCCCCAAGAGCGACACCGCGCCAAGATGCAAGTGGTGTGCTCGCCCTGGCAAGGGTCGGTGCACCCACGACAGAGGCTGCAAGGCACAGAAAGCGGCGACGTGAAATCGGGTTACTCATAACGGGGTCTCCAGTTGCTGGTTTAGGTCAACGGGGCCAAGCGCTGCGTCGTCCGGGATCAGGTTCAGCATCATGACATCGCCGCCGTAAATATCGGCAAACTCGCGGGCTTGGCTGCTGTTGGCAAACGGAACGATCTCAGGGGCACCCATGCCGCCCGCAACCCCGGCACCCACAACAAAATGAGTTTCGTCAGCAGATACCCAGTTGTCGACACCCATTACAGCCCAGCTTTGTGCCGCGCCCGTATCGCTGACGTAAATGGCAGTGATTTGCGCGTCACGTTCGGGCGCTTTGATATAGGCTACCAAATCACGTACCTGCCCGAAGAATAGCGGTTGCGGAAAACCTTCGAGGTGGATCTGCCCTTTCGGGCCGCCATGATCGCCGATCGACATCTGGCAAAAAAAGCTGAGCGCATCTGATGTCATTGAAACCGGTTCGGGTGCTTCGGCGACTTCCTGTTTACAGGCTGCCAACAACAGGCATGTCGTCATCAACAGATATTTCATGGTTCAACCCTCGAAAATGTCGAACGTGCAGCCAGCAACGCGATCACCGGCCAGACAAACAGTGATAAAGGCGCGGCCCAGCCCGGAAGGCCGCTGGCTGCCCCGGTCATGCCGGTTGCCAGCGCAAGGTTTTCGGTCGCGGAAATGTTCCAGAGCCGGAAGGCGTCCGCTGGGTTGGCGATCATCACCCAAGGGAAGATTTTTTGGGTAAACACCCCATCCCCGTCAACGACAACGGCTCCGAGCAGCGCAATATCAAACAGCACCACAAACAACAGCCACAGTGCGGCACCAAACCCTGCTGCGCCGGAAACACTGCCAGTCATTGCCGAAAGTGCATAGCCCAGTGCCAGAAATACCGAACCCAGCAGAACGGAGGTTAGGATCAGCCGCAACAGGGCAAATAAGCTTTCAGTGTTTGCGCCGCCGGTCAGAGCCGCGATCAGACCTGATGCGCCAAAGCCAACCAGAATTGCGAAAGTTAACGTACCGACATGTGCCAGGAACTTACCCAAAAGGATTTCACCGCGTGATACCGGGTATGACAACAAAAGTGGCAACCCGCCACGTTCGGCCTCTCCGGCGATGGCATCAAACGACATCATCAAAGCCAGCAATGGCACCAGATACACTGAAAGCGTGGTCATTGACGCAACTGAAACGGTCAACCGGTCAACACCTAGCCCACCGGTTGGCGCGCTGCCAGCAAAGGTTAGTGCCAGCGAAAAGGCCAGCATGATCAGGGTCGCCATCAAGACCCAGAGGTTACGTTTGATAATGTGCATTTCAGTCGTTGTGACTGCGAGTATCCGGCCGATCATTGCAGTTTCTCCCCGGAATAGTGGCGATAGAGCTGTTCGAGCCCCGGCTGCGTCATGTCAAAGTCCACGATCAGTTCGCCCAATTCAGCGATCCGGTTCAGTTGGTTCATTTTGGTGTCGGGCGTACAGGTCAGTTCGATTGAAGCGCCATTGATGCGCTTGCCACCCAGCCAGTTGTTAACCGCTTCGGTGTCGCCGGGACGGGACTGCACCCGGATACGGGTTGGCAGACCAGCATTGGCAGTCAGTCGCGAAAGCGTGTCGTCAGCGACCAGTTTCCCTTTGCGCATAATTGCGATCCGGTCGGTGCGGGCTTCAACTTCGCTCAACGTATGTGAAGCAATTAGAATTGCGGTGCCGGACGCTGCCAACTCGTCAATCATTGCGTAAAGCTCGTGGCGCGACACCGGGTCAAGGCCGCTTGTAGGCTCATCCAGCAGCGCAACGACGGGTTTGCCCAGCATGACCTGCGCCATGCCAAGGCGTTGGCGCATCCCCTTTGACCAGGTTCCGATGCGCCGGTCTGCTGCGTCCGTTAGGCCAACCCGGTCCAGTAATTCGCCGACATCGTTTTTGCCAGCGCCCGACAGACGCGCAAACAAAGTCAGCTGCTCACGCCCGGTCAGGGATTTATGAAACGAAACCGCTTCGGGCAGATAGGCGGTTACCTTACGGGCAGCGGTGCTGCCGGGGGCGGCACCTGCCACACTGATGGAACCGGAACTCAGGCCGGTCAGACCAAGTACTGATTTCATCAATGTTGTCTTACCAGCGCCGTTATGCCCCAAAAGGGCAACGCGTTCACCGGCCGCGACGTTTACAGAAACGTCGTGCAAAACTTCTGTCGGGCCGCGGAACTTGCCGATACCGACGATTTTCAGGATGTTATCCGTCATGATACTGCCCTCCGGCAGGAATTTCGATTTCTACGGGGCGCATCAGCGGGGCGCTGTCGATAACGCCTCCGGGCAATAGCGCCGGGAATGCGGACTGCGACCAGCGCACAAGTTGCACAGCGGGCGAGCCAAGGAGCAGTTTTGCGGCGGGCTGTGTCCACAGCACGTTGTCCATACTGTCATTTGGGCGATAAGGAGTGTCGGCGATGCCGTCACCGTTCACGTCATAGGCAGCAAAATCGCTCCAGTAATTGCCTTCGCCATCTGCTGACCATTCCGCCCAGCGGGTTGAGACATATTTAACCTGGGTCCGGTTGCCAATGAAGGCGTTGCCTAGAATACGATTGCGTTCAGATCCGGCGGTAAAATGGATGCCGATACCGCAGCTTTCAAACCGGTTTCCTTCAATCTGGTTCTTGTGGGAATTATAGAAGAACGCGCATTTTTCCTGACCGCGCAGAACATAGTTGCCGGTGATCACTGAATCTGTCGCGTAGTTAAACATAATCCCGTGTTCGCGGTCATCAACCGAGATATTATCGGCGATGCGGACACGCTGGGAAAACATAACTGCAAAGCCCAGATCATTGCCCACCGACAGGTTGCCGGTGACCTCGGAATCGTTGACGTACATGTAGTGGACCGCAAAACGCAGGTCGCGGAATTCGTTGTTTCGGAAGATGTTATGGTGTGAGGAATTAACAAAAATCCCGTCACGACCCCAGCGGACATTGTTTTCTTCGACCAATGCTCCGGGAGCGTTCCAGACATAGATGCCGTTGCCCCGGTCGTTCATCCGGTGATCTTGACGCCCCTCAATCCGGTTCGATCTAACAATCGCGTCTTCAGCGCCGTGGATATCAACGCCATATAGGTTGCCCTGGAAAACGTTATCTTCGACAAGCGGGCTTTCAGCAGTTTTGGTCAGCGTAATGCCTGCGTCGATGTCATCATGGGATGATCCGGACCCGATAATAATCAATCCGCGGAGGCTGACATCAGGACCCGTTACCGTGATCACACTGCCGGTTTCACCGCCGTCAATGGTTGCATGGCCACCGCCTTCGATAGTGATCGCGCGATCAAGCACTAGGTTTTCGTTATACGTCCCGGGCCCGAGGATCAGACGATCCCCGTCGGCGGCCCGCAACAGTGTTTCGGAAATCGCCCCGGAACCAGGCGCAACCTGCCAGTCGGCGGCCCAAAGGGCGGACGGCAAAAGCAAAGCTGCAATAAGAATTCCGGGGCGTTTCATTTTAAGCTTCCTTCGGCTCAACAAACATCCGGCCGCGCATTTCCATGTGCAGCGCATGGCAGAACCACTGGCAATAGAACCAGTGAACGCCAGGACGATCGGCGGTGAAGGTTACCGACGCTGTCGCCTGTGGCGCGACTTCCATCGCAATACCAAAGTTCGACAGACAGAAGCCGTGGGTCACATCATCAATATCGTCAAGGTTGGTGATGTAGATAGTGACTTCATCGCCCTCTTTTACAGTGAACTTTTCGAGGCTGAAGGTCGGCGCGATTGACCACATGTAGATCCGCACTTTGTTGCCATCACGGATCACAGTTTCCGAGCCGTCTTCAAGGTTAACGCCATCGGCTTCAGCCTGTTTGCGGGCGTCTTCCCATGTCACATCGTTACGATCCCAAACGTTTTTCGGGTTCACGATGTCGGCACGAACGATGATGCTGTCGTGTGGCTCGGCGAAAGTCGGGCCATCGTGCACAACCTGCATATCATCAGAAGAGATATCGATGAGCTGTTCGTTCTCTGGTTTGAGCGGGCCAACATTCAGGAACCGATCTTTCGAGAACTTGTTCATCGAAATCAGCCATTTGCCGTCGGCATCTTTGGTTTCACCCATCGAGGTCGAGTTGTGGCCTGGTTGATAATGTACATCCACTTTCGAGATAATCGGATCCACATCTTCGCCAGCGTAAGCACGCACAGCTTTGTCGAGATTCCATTTCACAACTTGGCTGTCGAGGAACAATGTGGTGAAACAGTTGCCCTGACCATCATATGCAGTGTGAAGCGGGCCAAGACCCAGCTGCGGTTCAGCAACGATGCAAGAACGCTCATCCGCATTGTCGTCAAACAGCGGTGGCAGTTTGGTTACGTCGAGAACTGAACAGGTTGGTGACAGTTTGCCGTTGATGACCACGTGTTTGCCGTCAGGTGCGGTGTTCACGCCATGCGGGCTGTTCGGGATCGGAACGTAGCGGGTGTATTTCTTGTTCTGACCTTTGCGGCCGTCCAGAACTTTAACGCCGTTCAGTTCCTGATAGTCACCTGCAGCAACACCAGCTTCGATTTCAGCAAGGTTGAACACAACAACGTGGTCAGTTTCGCTTTCGGTCATTTCCGCCAGGTTCATACCCATTTCAGAGTTATAGCTGGACGCAAATGCGTATTTACCCTGATAGTCGCAATCGACGTTGTCGAGGTTACCGGAAACGATCACCTGCCAGGAGATTTCCATGGTGTCGCCGTCAATCGCGGTGAAGATGTTGACGTATTTATCCGGTTCATCGAGGATCGTGCCGTCGTTGACCAGCGGTGCTTCGTGTTCGCCGTTGGCAAAGACATAGCCGGTGCGTGGGAATTTCTGCGGGCGCAACCCGTGGATGTCATTGGCATTCGGGATTTCGATCATCTTGTCACATTTCATGACATCGCAACGCACACGTGCAACACGGGTGTTGGCTTTGTCATTCATGAACAGATAACGGCCGTCATAGGTACCGTCGGTGAACGACATATGCGGGTGATGCAAATCGCCGTTGTCGTAGGTTTTCATGCCACGTTTCGCCAGAAACTCTTTGGTTTCAGGCATCAGGCCTTCGGTCATGATTTTCAGTGATTCATTAGTTTGACCCCAACCGGTGGCCGAGCAACGGTTAAATACTGGAACCCGCATAAGTTCACGCATTGATGGGAAACCTAGGATGCGTAATTCACCAGCCTGACCGGATGACCAGAAGCCGTAGTATTCGTCAAGTTCACCTGGTGCGAGATTATAGTCACCGCCCGCTGCGTTTGCGGCCCCGGTACCGGACAGTACAGCAGCGCCACCGGTTGCGGCCATGGTTGCTCCGGCGACGGAAGCGCTCAACAGGCCCCGACGTGTCAACGCAAGTTGTTTACGATCTTCAGACATATTACTTCTCCTTCTTGGTAGTTTTTGCCGCTAGGGCACGGTCCATTGCAGCAGCATTGGACGGCGCGCTTTTCGCGACGTTTGCCCGGCGTTTGAGTTGTTTTAGGACAACCGGACATTTGGTTTCGGATTGATAAAGAACTTGGCAATGCAGGCAGTTCACGCATTCGTTGGGATTAATCTCGCCGGTCGGATGGATGGCCTGAATCGGACATTCGTTCGAGCATGATTGACAGGGGCTGCCGCATTCTTTGTAGCGCTTCAGCCAGTCAAACATCCGGACGCGGGCGGGGATCGCAAGTGCTGCACCCAGCGGGCAAAGATATCGGCAGTAAAACCGTTCGACAAACAGACCGATCAGTAAAATAACTAGGGCAAAGACCACGAACGGCCACTCTCGCATAAACTTCAGAATGATCGCGGTTTTGAAGGGCTCAACCTCGGCGTAAGTTTCCGCCAGCTGGATCGATACCATCGACAGGCCAAATAGTCCGAGGAAGATCATGTATTTCACCGGCCACAGTCGTTCGTGCAGGCCCCAAGGCAAGGTCCACTGCGGAAATTTCAATGCCCGCGCAATCTGGTTTGAAAGCTCCTGCAGAGCACCAAACGGACAAAGCCAGCCGCAATAGGCACCCCGGCCCCAGAATAACAGCGCTGCCGCAATGGCAAACCATTGTATGAACACCAAGGGATCCAACAGGAACGCGTCCCATGTGAAGCCGCTGCGCAACGAACCCGCCAGCGCCATTAGGTTCACAACAGACAATTGTGCATTGGCATACCAGCCCAAGAATACCAGGGTAAACGACAGATAACCCATGCGGAACCAGTAGAAAAACCTAGCGTGCTTCGTCAGCTGGAACTGGAAGAAAAATCCGCCAGTCAACACCAGCAGCATCACACCCAACACACCGATCTCAACCTGTTTGTCCCGCCAGATACGCTGCCACAGCGCAGCCTTGGCGGCACTTTCCTCCGCCGCCTCGTCTACTAGGGTGGGGGCGGCCAGCGGCACCATATATTTTTCGGGCAGATTGTAACCAAGGTCAAAGGTCACAAAGGATTTATCAACCGCGCCAACCGCCCGGCTGGCCAGCAGTTGTAGCCGGAACGGGCTTGTCGGATCAAATTCGGTATCAGCCGGAATTGTGAATAGGTCCAGCTCAGTGAAGCTTGGGGCATCCGGGGTAGCAAGTCGGCCCAGACGCCGGTGCATTTTATCAAAGAAACGCACGGCAAAATCAGACTGGATCAGCTGAATACGGTCAAATATCCCTCCACGCACATAGCCGGAGCCCTTGAACGAATATTGGCCGCGGCCAAGAACTAGGATGGCCTCTTCGCCTTCGTCCAGCCATTCGATCAGGTTTTCATATTCCGCATCCCCCAAAAGGCTGCGCCCGATCGCAGGCTGGCTAACCAGCGCTATGTGCATATCGATATAGGTTTCGCCGTTGTCGCCATTTTCTGGACGGGCAATGGCGCGCTCATCACCGGTTGCGGCAAAAGCCGCGTTGATCTGCCCGATATCAAGGGTCAACCGGCGAACCGAACCGTCACCGGATAGTGTTGCCCAGTCCTGCGGCTGATCAACAGACATGTCGATCTCGCGCTCCGGTCCGGAAGCGACGGTGGGTTCAAGTCCGCCAAGACCCAGCGCACGTGCAACCTTCAACCCGGCCCGGACAATGGAGTCATCAATCACCATAATGGTGACAGTGGCGCCCGAAATAATATCCAGTTCATGCGCAGACCCACCTGCTTCCGCCTCGGCTTTCAGATCAAGCCCGACATAACCTTCTGTCAGAGCCAGAACTTTGGAATTGGGAATGCCGATCAGAACAATTGGTTCGGAGTGTTCAACCAGAGAAGCGCCGGAAAGAACAGCATCCGGGGTAACCGCCGCGATCACATGAATTGGCTTGCCGGAATACCCGGTGGTGCCAACAAAGTCTGAAGTGACAAATGCATACGCCAACAAACCGTCAGGCCCCATAATGGGTGCAACAGGAATATCGCTTTGTATTGGGCCGTATCCGGTGGCGCCTTCTGCAAGGCTTTCCGCAGGCACGGTTGACAGGAACCGCGACAGAACAGATTGGGTCTGGGCCTGCACCTGAACAGGGGCCAACAGAGAAACCGCCAGTACAAAGCAAAAAAGACGCAGCAGGGAAATTGCCAGAAGCAGAGCCTGCTCAGGAGCAAAGGAAGAGCGCAGGGATGGTTTTGCAGAATAATTCAATGGGATCACACGATCATGGCTGAGTTCACCGGTGAATAGAATCTGTGAGCCTCATTTGCCTTGATCTATGTCAAGACACAGGCGTTGATCTTGTCAGAGGAATTGGGTTGAGACGGCGATGTCAGAAGAATATCTGGTGTGGAGGGCTGGGTGGCGACTTCCCGCTGCCGCTCATGTCGAAACGCGACCCATTCAAGTATTTCAGACGAGTCCCGAGATCATTCGCTTGGCGGTGATGCTCTACGTTCGTTTTCCGCTTTCGCTTAGAAATGTTGAGGATCTTCTGGACGAACAAGGTATTGATGTGGGGCGTGAGCGATCCGGTTCTGGTGGGGATGATTGGACCAAGATTTGCATCAGAAATAGGCTGAAAACAAATCCAGAAACTTTGTGCTCATTCGAATTGGCGGAGTAACTTGGACGAAGTGTTCGTGAAAATAAATGATGAACTCACTACCTCTGGTGGGCCGTAGATCACGAAGGCGAGGTGCTGGAAACTTATGTCAGCAAGCGTTTTGATCGTAAGTTGGTACTAAAATTCTTAAGAAAATCAATGAAGTGCGTTGATTCCCTGAAGGTATTCGTCAATGCTGATCGACACGAAATTGGTCGCTGTTTGAACAACCGGACTGAGAATTCTCATCTGCCATTTTGATGAAGAGAACGAGCGATGTTGTTCTAGCAGAATCGAGCTCGCATTAGTCTAACGCCACCGCTCAAATTGGCCTAGCAACTCCCCCACCCGCCTTGCCCCAACTCAGCCTGTGTCGGCATGTAGTTTAATCCAGATTTATGGCACCTTCAAAGTTGAAATGTTCAGGAAACATTGCGCTGAGAAATCTGAAAACAATACGGGATGCTTCGGTGCGGTCAAAGCTGTCGTGGTGCAGCAGGTAGTCAGTCCACATGCCTTCGAGCATTGCGAGTGTTCCGTGAGTGGCGTCTCTGGCGACGCTAGCTGGATCGGCAGCTTTGGCTTCGCGCGTAATGCGGGAAAATGCGTTGAATACCATATTCCGCAAGCGGGCATCCCGCGTGTCAGAGAATTCAGCAATGGCATCGCGGTTACGGGCTTCACCACGAAAAGCATACCAGATGTTTACGTTTCTCACGTTTAGAACTTCGGGGCTCAAATCACCGCGCACGATCATTTCAATACGTTCCTGTCCGGTATCACCCGCCGTTTGCAGCAGGGCTTCCAGCCCGTCATAATATTGTTGGCTTGAGTGGCAGGCGGCGGCATCTATTAGATGGTCCTTTCCGCCAAAATGCAGATGGACCATGCCTCTGGACAGGCCAGCACGCTGGATGATTTCGCTGACTGACGTCGCAGAAATACCAATTTCCGCGACAGCATCCTGTGCCGCTTTAATCAATGTAAGGCGGTTTTGTTCTTTGACTTGTTCTCGTTTTCCAGCTTTTTTCACTGCTAAGAGCCTGTTTTTCTGAGTGTCTGCATTTTGTTATGCGTATCTTTGTATGATTACGCAAGACGTGGCTGAACTTTACTATTGACACAAGCCCCCCTGAAATTCCAATCTAAATGGACGATTGTCCATTTTAATGCGATGTGCGGATCGCGCCGCTGCAATGAGGAACCATGGTTCGATATTTGAAAACAGAAGCCTCAAGAGGTGTTGCCCTAAGCGCCCCCGCATCGCTTTATGTCGGGCTGCTGGTTGTGGTGCCGCTGGGGATATTGGTCGCCTATTCATTCTGGACACAGACCTACGTCTCGATTGATCGCACCTTTACTTTGGCCAACTATAAAGAGGCGGCGACTGATCCGTTGGTCCGACATTTGCTGATACGTTCGATCCTGATTGCGGGTGCCGTTACCTTAGCGACGGTCGCGCTCGCTTATCCGATCGCCTATTTCATAGCCTTCCGAACACAAAGAAAAACTTTGTGGCTTTTGCTGATTACCATTCCGTTCTGGAGCAGCTATCTGCTTCGGGTGTTCAGTTGGAAACTGATCCTTGGTTTCAACGGTGTTTTAAATTCTGCGCTATTGTCGCTTGGGTTGATTAGTGAGCCGCTGACCTTCCTTTTGTATAATGAGCTGGCAGTGGTACTGACGCTCGCGCATGCTTGGGCACCTTTTGCAATCCTTCCGATTTATGTGAGCCTGCAAAAGATTGACCGAAGCTACCTAGAAGCTGCTACCGATCTTGGGTGTAGCAAACTGGCCCGATTTGTACGGGTGACCCTGCCTCTGACGGTGCCGGGAATTATTGCTGCGAGCCTGATCATCTTTATCCCTACGGTAGGGGATTATGTGACGCCATCACTGGTCGGCGGCTCACAAGGCAAAATGATTGCCAATCTTATTCAAGTGCAGTTTGGCGCAGCCAACAACTGGCCTCTGGGGGCGACGCTATCACTGATAGCCATGCTTTCGGTCGGCTGTGTCGCGGTCCTTTTTGTTGTCATTATATCCACGCTGGGGAGACGTATCCGATGAAGAGTTTTATGCGTTTTCCGGGGCTTCAGCTTTATGCGATGTTGTATCTGGTATTTCTCTATTTACCGGTCCTCCTATTGCCGTTGTTTTCCTTTAATGACGGAACAATCGTGGCCTTCCCTCTGAAAGGTTTCACGCTAAAGTGGTACGCTCAGTTGGGCGAGCAGGATACTTTGCTTCAGGCCATGGTGAATTCGCTGATTGTTGGTGCGGTTACGGCTGTCATGGCAACATCGCTTGGGTTATTTGCTGCGCGTGCATACGTCCGGTACCAGTTTAAAGCACGTGAATTGTCCGAAGGGCTTGTTATGTTGCCGCTGGTTATACCTGGAATTATCGTGGCGAGTTCAATGCTTGTGATGTTCATCAGCATTGGGTTGAAGCCATCACTAACGACCGTCATTCTCGGGCATGTATTTCTGGCCTTGCCCTTCGCTGTATCAATCATGAAATCGGCATTTGATGACTTTGATCAGTCGCTGGAAGAGGCCGCATTCGACCTTGGTGAAACTGTGATCGGGGTATTCCGGCGGGTGACTTTACCGGTCGTTTCACCCGGGATTGTGGCAAGTTTTCTGGTTACATTCACAGTCTCTTTTGACGAATTTGTGCTGGCATTTTTCCTTTCTGGAAACCAACCGACCCTGCCTGTCTATATCTGGAGCCAGATCCGCTTTCCGGCGAAGCTTCCGAACACGCTGGCGCTGGGCTCTCTATTGTTGCTGTCGTCGGTGATGTTGCTGCTGATTGCAGAGTATTTTCGCCGTCGCTCAACCAAATCCTCAACCTGAATCAAAGGACACTCAGAACCATGAGCGACCAAAATATCATTGAAATAAAGGGTGTGGAAAAGCGGTTCGGTACCTTTGTGGCTGTAAGCGAACTGAACCTTGACCTGAAAGAGGGTGAATTTTTCTCGCTTTTGGGTCCATCCGGTTGCGGCAAAACCACGGCATTGCGGATGATCGCGGGTTTTCAGGATCACGAAGAAGGTGAAATCTGGATTGACGGGCAGTTGATGCGGGACATTCCCGCCAACAAACGCCCGACGAATATGGTGTTTCAGAGCTATGCAATTTTTCCGCACCTAAACGTCGGTGATAATGTTGCTTTTGGGCTGCGCAAAAAGGGATTGTCCACCCCGGAGATAGCGGCACGCGTTGCCGAGGCCCTAGACATGGTGGAACTTGGCGGGCTGGAAAAACGTAAAGCCAATGAACTGTCCGGTGGCCAAAGACAGCGTGTTGCTTTGGCTCGCGCACTTGTTATGCGGCCAAAGGTGCTATTGCTTGATGAACCTCTGTCCGCTCTCGACAAAAACCTGCGCGAAGCAATGCAGCTGGAAATGCGCAGACTGCAACAGAAGTTGGGTATTACATTCGTCATGGTGACCCATGATCAGTATGAGGCGATGACAATGTCGGACCGGATCGGTGTGATGTTTGAAGGGCGGCTGAAGCAGGTCGATAAGCCAGAAATACTCTATGCGCAGCCCTGCAACCGTGAGGTTGCCTCGTTCATCGGCGGCATGAATTTTCTGGATGCAGAGATAACCGCTGAAACCGGAACGACCCTTGCAGTGGTGGTGCAAGGCTTTGGCGCGCTTACCATCGATGTTAACCCAAATGTTGCGGTGCATGACAAGGCACTTCTGGTTGGTGTGCGACCAGAGCAGCTGGAGATCGCGGCAGAAAAACCCGAAGGCTACGACGGCTATGCCAGCGGCGAAGTCAGCGACGTCGCCTTTTACGGAGAAAGCGTTCACTATTATGTGCGGATTGAAGGCGTGGAAAACCCCATTGCCGTTGCCGTTCCTAATTATTTTCACACGGTCGATTACAGACGCGGAGATTCCGTCTGGCTGGGCGTTCAGAGCGCCTCGGTTATTGATCTTGGCAAACGCGAAACATGAGATATCTGGGAGGAAAAATCATGAGACAAACTACTAAATCACTGGTTGGTGCGGCGGTCATGGGGCTGATCGGGTCGCTGGCCCATGCCGGGGCAGAAGATTTGACCGTATTTGACTGGTCAGGATACGAAGATCAGGGCTTTTACGGTTCCTACGTGGCCAAACATGGCGGCGCACCCAGCTATACCTATTTTGGCAGCGTTGATGAGGCCTTCACCAAACTTCAATCCGGCTTTGAAGCAGACCTTGCTCACCCCTGTACTGATGCTCTTCGTAAGTGGGTGGCAGCAGATCTTATTCAGCCGATTGACACCTCGCGTTTGACCAACTGGGACAATTTACTTCCGCAGATCAAGGATGTTGACGGCGTAATCATCGACGGCGAGACATATATGGTGCCGTTTGAGTGGGGCAACACCGGGCTGATCTATCGTACTGATATGATAGCCGCAGAGGATGTTTCGATTCAGTTGATGGCGGACCCGGCCTATATGGGCAAGATCGCGGTACCCGATGCCGCTTCAAGCGCATATGCTCTGGCTGCGCTCGCGACCGGCGCGTCAAGCTATACAAATATGAGCGATGAAGAATTTCAGAAAGCCTCTGATTTCCTACGATCAATCCATCAGAATGTCCGGTTCTACTGGTCCGATGCTGGGCAGCTTGATCAGGCAATTGCCAGTGGCGAAGTCGTCATGGGCTGGGGTTGGAATCAATCGGAGCTGAACCTGATTTGGAACGAAACGCCCGCGGTCATGATGCGCGATACTGACAAGGGTATTGCGACTTGGGTTTGTGGCTATGTGCACCTGAAAAATGCGACGCAATCCGACGAACAAGTTTATGACATGCTGAATGCATTGAGCGATGAGGCCAGCGGCAAATACATCATCGAAAGCTGGGGCTATGCCCATGCGAATGCGGATGCTTTCGCGTCAGCTGATCAGAGCCTGATTGAGACCTACGGCTTTTCTGATGTCGACAGCTTCTTTGAAGAAAGCCTGTTCTTTGACGCGGTTGAGCCGGCCTTAGAAAGCCGCATGCTGCGCGAATTTGAGCGTATCAAAGCTGGTTTCTAAGACCCAGCGGCAGGGGTGATAAACCCCTACCGCAACCTGATTTCCAAATATTTCCAACGTCGGAGGAAGCGTATCATGTCGAGCGCTAACGGATATTCTGTCTTATTCGAACCGGTCAGAATTGGGCCGGTTACTGCCCGCAATCGGTTTTACCAAGTGCCGCATTGCAATGGCATGGGCCATCTGCGCCCGCAGGCTGAGGCAGCTATGCGTGCAATGAAAGCCGAAGGTGGCTGGGCTGTGGTCAGTAATCAGGAAACCGAAATTCACCCAACTTCCGATCTTTCCCCTTTTGCCGAAAACCGTATTTGGGATGAACGCGACATCCCCGCGTTGCGCCTTATGACGGATGGGGTTCATGACAAAGGTGCACTGGCTGCCATTGAGCTAGCACACAACGGGAGCCACGCACAAAACCACCTGTCCCGCGCTCCCATTCTTGCGCCTTCAGACATTTCGCTTGAAACCCCGTACCCAAAGCAAGCTCGCGCGATGGATAAAGCTGACATCCGTGAGTTCCGCAAATGGCATCGGGCCGCAGCGCGCCGATCAAAAGAGGCAGGCTTTGATATCGTTTACGTCTATGCCGGGCATCACATGACCCTGCCTCAACATTTTCTCCTGCCTCAATACAACAACCGCAGCGACGAATATGGCGGCAGCCTTGAAAATCGGGTGCGCCTGATGCGGGAATTGTTGGAAGAAACCAAAGAAGAAGTCGGTGATACCTGCGCCGTGGCTTTGCGGTTTGCCGTTGATGAGATGTTGGGCATTGATGGCATGCAGGCCCATGAGGAAGGGCGTGCAGTTGTCGAAATGCTGGCGGAGTTGCCCGATCTCTGGGACGTGAATGTCTCGGACTGGAGCAACGACTCCGCCACGACACGTTTTCAACCAAAGGATGGTTTTCAGACCCCCTATGTGGAGTTTGTAAAACAGGTCACCAGTAAACCAGTTGTTGCGGTGGGACGCCTGACTTCGCCTGACATGATGGTGTCGATGGTCCAGAAAGGCATTGTTGACTTTATTGGTGCTGCCCGACCGTCAATTGCGGATCCATTTTTACCGAAGAAGATCGAGCAGGGCAGAATTGATGAGATACGCGAATGTATTGGCTGTAATATCTGTGTTAGCGCCGATAGCCTTGGTGTCCCGATTCGCTGCACGCAGAATCCGACGATGGGTGAAGAATGGCGACGCAACTGGCATCCTGAGCAGATTGAGGAAAAGGGTAAGGAAGACGCTGCGCTTGTTGTCGGGGCAGGGCCTGCGGGTCTCGAATGTGCGATGCAATTGGCAAAACGCGGCTATCATGTGACAGTCGCTGAAGCGGATGCTGAACTTGGCGGTCGCGTGTCGCGTGAAAGCGGGCTGAAAGGGTTGGGGGCTTGGAAGCGTGTTGCAGATCACCGGATTTATGATCTGCAACAACGTGGCAACGTGGAGCTTTTCACCGAAAGCCGCCTGTCTTCCGACGATGTTCTTGAACTGGATATCCCCAATGTTTTTATCGCAACCGGTACGCACTGGCGGCGTGACGGGCGCGGCAGGTCGGTTTCCAAGGGTGTAACCGTGTCTGATCAGATGCAGGTTCTGACTCCGGATGACATTATGGGGGGAGGGCTGCCTGCCGCCGGGCCGGTCGTGGTTTATGATGATGATCAGGCGTATATTGGCGGGGTGATCGCCGAACAACTGGCAGAAAACGGGTTTGAAGTTACCTTTGTTACACCGGCAAGCATCGTATCGCCTTTCACCGAACTGACGCTGGAGCAGGCCCGTGTACAACGTGGACTGATAGAAGCAGGGGTTTCAATCGTAACTCTGCAAGCCCTGAGTGAGGTAACCGCAGAAGGTGTTTCAGTTTCCTGTCGATATACTGGGCGGAAAACACATATCAACTGCAACAGCGTTGTGCTGATAACCGAGCGCATCCGCGAAACATCGCTTTATGACTCATTGCGTTCGATACCTGACAACGGATTGAAGACACTTGAACTGATTGGCGATGCGTCCAACCCTGGGCTTATCGCCGATGCGGTCTATGCCGGGCATATGGCTGCGCGAAATTTTGAACGCGATCCGGAAGACGTGGCCCTTCAGCCCTTTCGGCGTGAACTGGTATCTTTGGAAATGGATGAGGTGCTCTGATGGCGAATGATGAACTGCAAGTGATGCGTGATCTGGTGGATGCTCAAAAGGAAGGTTTTGCGTTGCCGCGGCATTTCTATACCTCGGGTGAAGTGTACGAAAACGATATCAAGGCTTATTGGAATCATAACTGGATTTGGGCTGGGCATGTCAGTCAGGTACCGGATACCGGCGATTTCTTCCTGTTTGACTATGGGAATGAAAGTATCATCGTTGTGCGCGATCGCGAAGGAGAAGTGCGGGCGCATATGAATGTCTGCCGTCATCGTGGATCACGGGTATGTCTTGAAAAACAAGGCACTGCACGGGTGTTTTCCTGCCCTTATCACGCCTGGACATTTAACTTGAATGGCCAGCTTCGTGGTGGGCGGGCAATGGGGCCGGACTTTGATCCGGCTGAGTATGGGCTTTTTCCTGTGCAGGTGCGGGTGTTTGAAGGCATGATCTTTGTCTGCGCTTCTGAGGACGCTCCGCCAATTGATGCCGGGCTGGCGGAATTGAAACCTCTTGCTGCGCCCTTCGATTTGGCCAACTTGAAAATTGCTCATGAGGCATCATACCCCGTGCCCGCAAACTGGAAGCTGGCGTTGGAAAATTACATGGAGTGCTATCATTGTGCCCCGTCTCACAAGGAGTATTCCCGCAGCCACAGCTTGAAAGACCCATCCGAGATGGAAGGGCTGACGGGGCCATTGCGCGAACGCTCTGCCGCGATCGGACTGCCAACAGATGAAATAAACCAGACAGGGGCCGATGCGGCTGCCCCCGCCGCAGATATTTACTGGCGGCGCTATCCGCTTTTCCCGGGATATCAGACCGGAAGTAAAGGCGGTGAGCCTCTGGCCCCGTTGCTCGGGGATCTGTCTGGCTTTGATGGTGGTGCCACCGACATGCAGATTGGGCCGCTGAATAACTTCCTGATCTATGCAGACCACGTGGTGGGGTACCGGTTTGTTCCGACAGCTCTGCAGGAAACAGACATTCAGATTGTCTGGTATGTGCGCGGAGATGCAGAAGAAGGGCGTGATTATGACACTGAGGCGCTGACTTGGCTCTGGCGTGTGACGTCACAGGATGATGAACGCATTATCCGTCACAATCAGGAAGGTGTGAATTCACATCGTTTTGAGCCGGGTCCTCTGTCAGAAATGGAGTGGGGAATTTTGGGCTTTTATTACAGTTATCTCGCGATGATCTGAGAAAATCGGGGAATTTAGTTTTTAGCCGGGGCGATGTTCATCGCCCCGGCTTTTTGTTCAGTGAAGCTAAGCTGCCTTCCAGAGCCCCTCACGCGCGAGATCGTCGGTCGCAAGCCGGATACCCTGTTCCAGCAGATCAAACATCTCGTCGATTTCGTCGCGGGTGATAATCAGTGGTGGGGAAAACACACACATGTTCACGATAGGCCGCACAAGCAGGCCAAGTTCCTGACAGCGGGCGTCAATGCGCGCACCCACTGCGTGATCCAGTGCCAAAGGATCCGGCGAGCGGCTATCGGCGACGCATTCGACGCAACCAACCAGACCCATTCCGCGGGTGTCACCAACGATTGGCAAGTCACGTAACTTGTGCAGCCTTTCCTGGAAGTGTGGGGTCACGTCACGAACATGTTCCAGAATACCTTCATCTTCAAAAATCCGGATATTCTTCAGGGCGGCGGCTGCGCTGACGGGATGGCCGGAATAGGTGTAGCCATTGCTGAAGGTTGCGTC